>Ga0335074_10000314_pt1 | contig 72921 bp, 65 predicted proteins | sample Lox_Sample_23_FD_206715 | JGI IMG/M metagenome (GOLD analysis project Ga0335074, IMG submission 206715) | Soil microbial communities from Loxahatchee National Wildlife Refuge, Florida, United States - Lox_Sample_2.3 | ecosystem: Environmental > Terrestrial > Soil > Wetlands | place: USA...
ACAATATTTAGATGTAGCGGGTCATCTGACTGAAGAAAGGTTATCAATCGTGGCGCTATCTGGTCGGATTCTGTGTTCAGAAGAGCGACGATTGCTGAATACCGCAATGAGGGGTTAGTCTGTCGATTTGTCAGAAGGTCGAGTGCGGTTCCTACGACTTCCGCGGTTCCAGCCATGCCTAACAGAGCAAGAGCATTAGATTGTTCGATCTCTTCCACACTCGTCAGCAGTTGAAGCAGATTTTGCTTCATGGGTGGAGTGACAAGACGCGCCAACCGCCGTCCGCGTACTTGAGGATGATCGACGATGTGCATATTGTCTTTCCTCAAAAGCCGGAGCGTTGCTGTCACAACATCATCGCGTTGCACATTGTTCAGTGCCGAGGGAGACACATTCAGTACCCAAAGCGGATGCCAGCGACAAAAATACTCGCGGACTTCACCATTCAGCTCTACCAGATAGCTAACGGCATTCAACCAGCTCGCATTTGGCGTTCCACCCAGGTCAAAAGCAATCTGTTTGACGCGCTCTAACGGCTCAGAAGCTAAACTGTAGGCTGCCAAATACTCTCCATACGAAGCCAGTTGAAAAGCTAATCCACCTTCGGTACGCTTCAGGATCATGGTGTAAAGAGTGTCAAGGAGATCGCGCGCATCCGTCTCCGTTACGCCATGAATGCTTTGGCGAATAACCTGTATCGCTTCGTCTTCCGTCAACTCGTTCCGCGCATAGACTTCCATAGCAACCGCCAACTGCTCCAGTGCGCGTTGTTGCCGAAATCCACTGATCTCTGGCCGCGTTTGTAGCTGTGAGCGAACGATGTATCCAAGTAAATCGGAGCGCGTAGCCGGTAGTCTGCCCGACTTCAAATACATATCGACGGCGTGTTTCAGATTGAATGGATTTCGGATTTCATCAAAGAAGGCGAGGCGCTGTGTCTCCGAAATGAATACCTCTCGATCCACGTCGCGCATCTTCAAATAGGCGTGAATGTCGTTATTGCTGAAGTCGAGTAAGTAGAAAACTGAATGGAACTCTGGCAATCTCTCCCGATTGGAGACATAGAATGCTTGCCGCGAAGTTGCCAATATCCCGGCAGTTGACGCACTTCGCATTAGCTCCCGGATTTCGTCTGATGTCTGCCCTAAATATTCACGCGGGATCTCATCCAGGCCGTCGAGTACGTAATAGAATTTCAGGTCTTTGCTTTCTATGCGAGTACCGCCCAGGGCAGACGCGATCAATGTTGACAATGGACGAATGGCGCTGCACTGAAGTAAAGAGATCCGAATTGGAACTACGTCTGTGTGCGCTGCCAACGCGCTGATGGCAGCGCGGGCTATCGTAGACTTTCCTGCTCCCGGTTCCGCCAGCACAACCAGACTAGGTAGCTGTAATAGCTCCGCAATCAAAGGTTCGCGTGCGCGAAGAAGGGTGGAGTAGGCTCGTGCAATGTCAGGGGGAAACCCCCCGCTGTCCTTGACAGGGGTAAATCGTCGCGGGATGTAATACTCGACCGCGCCTTCCGGGACCAGGTCTGCCCGGTATTGCGCTTCGGTCTGACTTCTTTGTCTTTCCTGAGTCGTCATAACAGAAGAGTGGAACTTTTCGGATGATGTAGCTATTTCAATATCGCTCGCCCTACCTGCGTCTGTCAGTGTTTCCCAGGTGGAAAGGAGTGGGCAGGAAGGTTCCTGCCTGGGGCCAATGGCCGAAGGTGATGGTGTTTTCAGTCACCCACCTCGGCGACCTGTTCCTGTTTGCGCTGCTCGGATGCGGTGGTCCCCTCAGTCGACTGAACGGAAAAGGGTGTTAATGAAAGTCATGCGATCGCATATCAATCGGCCCCAGCTCCAGCACACGGACAGCGGACGCCTTCACCGAAACCACCCCATCCTGATTCTGGAGCGTGCCCTCCACGAGCAGGAATCTCCCTCGCGTTACGGCCATTCGGTGCTGCTCATACACCTTGGAGTGAATGATCGCGTTTGAGATTCCAGATTCGTCCTCACTACTGATAAAAATAAAGCCACTCGCGGTGCCCGGACGCTGCCGCGCGATGACCGCTCCTGCGATTCGAACAAACGCGCCATCCGGCACATCTTTCAAATCGGCAGCACGGATGACACCAGCCTCATTCATCTTTGCCCGGTGATACTGCATCGGGTGAGGTCCGACGGTAAAGCCTGTCAAAAAGAAGTCTGCAACCATCCTCTCATCCATCGTCATGCTCAGGAGTGGCGATGATGCGTCGATTTCAAATTTGTCAGGGATGTGCTCAAAGAGCGGGCCAACACTTTGACCGGCACGCTCGGCTCGCCACAGAGCCGCTCGACGATCATGCTTCTCGCCGGTGCAGTTCAAAGCGCCAGCATTTGCAAGCTGCGTCAGCTCCGTTTTGCGTATCGCCGCCACCCGCCGTTTGAGATCGTACTCAGAGGCGAATGGCCCATCGCTCGCTCGCGCGTCTGCAATGGCATCACCAATCTCTTGTCGCAAGCCCCTCACGTAGCGAAGGCCGATTCTCATAGCGAATGGATCGCTGTATTTGCTCCTCTCTGCCTCATCGAGTCGCTCCAGCGTGCAGTCCCATCCCGACTGCTGCACATCGATAGGACGAATCTTCAGGCCGTGGAGTTTGGCATCGTGGATGAGGGTCGATGGCCGGTAGAAGCCCATTGGCTGGTTGTTGAGCATGGCGCAGGTATATGCGGTGCGATAGTAGAACCGCGTATAGGCACTCGAATACGCAAGCGATGCAAAACTCTGCGCATGGCTTTCTGGGAACATGAATTCCCGAACCGTGGCAAGAATCCGCAGGATCTCTGCTTGTGTATCTAGTGCGATGCCGTTCGCAGTCATCCCCTCGACGAGACGCGAGCGCATCCTGGCGAGGATCGCGTCCGACCGCTTTCCTCCCATCGCCTTTCGCAGTTCTTCGGCTTCACCACCCGTCAAATTCGCCGCAGCCATTCCAATCTTCATCACCTGCTCCTGATAGAGCGGGACACCGAGCGTCCTTCGCAGGAACGGTTCAAAAGATGGATGCAGGTAAGTCACCGGCTGCCTGCCCAGCTTGCGCTCAATATAGGGATTGACGAGCTGGCCCGTTACTGGCCCGGGTCGAATGATGGCAACTTGCTGCGACAAGTCCTCGAAACATGATGGCCGAGTCCGGGGTAACGCCGACATTTGCGCTCTGGACTCAATTTGAAAGAGACCGACCGTGTCGGCTTTCTGGATGCTTTCGTACACAGCCGAATCTTGCGGAATCTGAGCGTAGTCGAGCGTCACGCCATAGTGTTTCGGCACAAGCTCAAGGCAGTCCGCAAGCACGGCCATCATCCCAAGGCCGAGGAGATCGACCTTGATAATCTTCATGTCCGAGGCATCATCCTTATCCCACTGGATGACCGTTCGGCCCTCCATCGAGGCACGTTCGATTGGCACTACAGCATCGAGCTGCCCCTGACAGATCACCATGCCGCCCGAGTGCTGGGATAGATTGCGCGGCAGTTTCTGTATTCGCTCGCATATCTCCAGATACTTCACAACGCGGGGATTCCTGAGATCGAAGCCCGCAATTTTGAAACTGCTCTCCAGCGTGTCCTTCGGCCCTTTCCATTCCCAGGGAGTTTCAAGCGCGGAGATGCGCGATGTTTCCGCTTCCGTAAAGCCAAGCACCTTACCGGTCTCCCTCGATGCCGACCGATGGCGATAGGTGGTGACATTCGCCATCATCGCGCAGCCCAACTCTCCATACCTGCGATACACGTACTGAATGGCCCGTTCACGGTCGTTCTCACTCGGAAGATCGATGTCGATGTCAGGCCACTCCCCGCGTTCAAGCGAGAGGAACCGCTCGAAGAGCAGATCGAGTCCCACCGAATCCACGATGGTGATTTCGAGCGCATAGCAGACCACGCTATTCGCGGCAGAGCCGCGGCCCTGGACGAGGATGCCGTTATCCTTGCAGTAGCGAACAACGTCCCAGACGATGAGGAAGTATCCCGCTAGGCCCAACTGCTCGATGACACGCAGCTCGTACTCCGCCTGCTTGGTTGCTTTCGCATAGAGAGCGGAATCATTCTTCGGCAGGTAGCGGCGGCGTATACCTTCCTCCACGCGCTTGCGAAGAAAAGAGTCCATCGTCTCCCCATCCGGCACCGGGTAAGCCGGAAATTCGTATCCGAGGTTCGCCATCTCGAATCGCAACCGCGACGACAGCTCGCGTGTGTTCGAGATCGCCTCCGGGTAGTCGTAGAAAAGTTGGCGCATCTCGCCCGCCGAGCGCAGATACCGCTCGGCGTTGGTCGTCAGCAGCCGCCCTGCTTTATCGAGTGTCGTCTTGTGCCGTATGCAGGTAAAGACATCGAGGATTTCGCGCTCATATTCGGTCGCATAGCTGACCCCGCCCGTAGCCAGCAAAGGAAGATTCAAGGAACGCGCAATGCGAATGGCTGCGCGGTTGCGATGCTCTTCCTCACGATCAAAGTGACGTTGAATCTCGACATAGACATTCCGTTCGCCGAAGAGATACACCAAGCGCTCAACCGTCTTCTTCGCAGCCTCATATCCACCTTGCACGAGGGCGGAGGCCAATGGGCCCTCACTGCCACCTGTCAGACAGACCAGCCCATCGTTGAACTCCTCAAAGTCCTCCGTCAATGCAGCACCTTCCGCCTTCGTGCTCTCGCGCAACTTGTAGCGGGTGATGAGACGACAAAGATTCTGATAGCCGATTTGAGACTCTGCGAGCAGCGGCAGACGCACAGGTTGAACCGGATACTGATGCGGCAGGTACCCGGCAGGCCGCAGCCGCTCGCCGAGATCGCTCACGGCAACCTCTGCGCCGATATGAGCACGCACGCCACGACGCTGGCCTTCCATGTGAAAGCGCGGTGCACCGTACACGCCGTTGCGGTCGAGCAACGCCATTGCCGGTATCTCCAACTCGGCTGCCCGCTCGATCAACGCTTCGGGTAGCGATGCGCCATCGAGAAAGGAGAACGCGGAACGGCTATGGAGTTCGATGTACTCAGTCATACGTCCCCTGCACATACCAGCAGCGCGACCGTGGATCAAAGGCAATGCGGCAGACACGCTCCGCGTTTTCTGCTTTCAGCCGCACATCCCACTCCTCGCGGCACCAGTTGGCCTCCGACCACCATTGACCGCTCACACGCCACGGCCCCGCAATCTCGTGGACGACGTATCGCTGTCCCTCCCAAAAGACGCGCACAGGGGCATCTCCCACAAGAGCCACGCTGACCGCCTGCGGCGGACGACAAACCCGCAGCGCCGTTGCCACCGAGAACGATGGCTGCTCACTTTGCTTCGGTGCCGGAGGCGCGAACGGAACCATGCGAAAAGCATTGGGCCGATGATCGTCTTTGAGTTCTATAGCGCCAACGCGCTCCTCACCCAGCAGCTTTCGCAAACGTGCCAGCAGGATCTCCAAACGCCCTGGCTCCGGGGCCTGCGGAAGGAACAAACCGTGTTGCGCGCGGTAAGGCGCGGCGGACTGCGCGGACAGTTCCAACTTCAGAATCGCGGCACTTGGCGGATGTGTTTCGAGATCAAGTTGCAACAGCTTGAGCAGCGTTGGCTTATCCTCCAACGGCAGCGCAGGCCGGGCAATTCTCTCGTGCTGTTTGCCGCCATCGAGATGGAGAACGACACGCAACAGCGCAATCGCAAGAGCCTTCGACTTCACTCTCTCCAGCAGTGTGTCCGTCATGCGTGCGAGCAGAAATAACAAGGGCTCCAGCATTTCTACGGGAAAGTCCAATTCCATCCGCTCGACCAGACTCTCCTCAAAGCTCTGCTCCATTGGGAACATCAGGTGCGGAGCCGCGCCGCGAGCCAACAGATGCAGCCGCTTGCCCGCCTGACCGATGCGTGAGATCAGATCGGTTTCGGCAAGCGCGGCGAGTTGTCCGCAGGTGCGGATACCCCATGCGTGAAACGTCTCCGCTTGCTCCGTAGTGGGGTTCAACACATGCAACGGAAGATCCCGCAGTGCATTGGCTTCGTGGCCTGGCGGAACCACGGAGACTCTGTTTCTGCCCCGCGCGAGACACACGGCGGCGTCGAAGTTCTGCGCCACGGCGACATTCGCCAGAAAGCCCGCCGCCATGATGCGTTGCCGCAGCTTGTTGGCTAGCTGCGCTTCATCGCCGAACAATCCGCTCATCCCGCGTATATCGAGCGCGTAGGTTCCAGGTGCATTTTCGACAGACTCGATACGCGGTGAGAACATGCACGCGACCGTATGAAGGACCGCCAGCGCCGACGCTTCATTCTCCGGTATACGGCGCACCACAGCAACTCCGGGGATGGTTTCAGCTTGCAGCTTCGTCATCCCGGCTTCGGCGCCAGCCGTGCGTGCTGCCTGATTGGCCGTTATCACCACCTCAGCCGGTGGCTCTCCATCGACCAGCGCGAAGGCGCGCTTCCGCAGCTCGGGGCGCTGCTTTGCCGCGACCTGGGCCGCGAAATTCGGAGGATGAAAGACGGCATACATCAGCGTACCCTCGACCAGAGTGTTTCCGCGGGCCATTCGGCCCGCATGGGCGGCTTCTTCGATTGGATCATCGAGCCTTCATTGCGATTGCGTTCGCATACCAGCGTGTAGCGTTGCCCCTCATACAAGGCCGTCTCACCGTTGCTGCTGAAAGGCCGGACATGCGCCGGTTCCGAGCGCAGTGAGAGCGCAGCGCAACTGTTGGCGCATGGCGTCTGTGTGAGGAGAAGCACCGCAGTGCGCGCCTGTTCTGCGGATAGGCGATAGCGATACCACGTTGACAAGGGAATCCGTGTCGCGTGTTGGGGCAGCACATCGCTCATATCGAGCACGATAGCTGCAAAGCCCCCGGCTTGTAGCAACAGGTCTGTCGCTCTCAACGCCTGCTCCAACCGCGACCACGGCTTATCCGTTACTCTCTCCCGGCGTTCCGCCGACATACGCAGCCACAAAAACCGTTTCAGGACGATGTTTGCCGCTGCTGCCGACTCCGGCGAAAGCGCATCGCTCACATCGACCCACGCACAGGCTGCGCCGGATTGCGTGATGGCAGCGATGGTCGAAAGTGCGAAGGAGGTCTTGCCGGTTGAGAGTTCACCAGCGACTTCCGATATGCTGCCGCGCGGGATGCCGCCACCGAGCATGATGTCCACGTCCTCAATCCCCGTAGAGAACAGCTCCGGGACCTGTTTGATCTTGAGCGTTAGGGCGGCAGGCACTCGATTGGCGAGCGTGGCTTCGACCTGAAGACGGATTGCGGCGGCAGAGGACATAAACGAGGCGTATTCGCCTTATATTCGCCTATACTTCCAGGGCACTGTCAACCAGCACTTGAACCGATGCTTGTGCAGAAATGTGCTAACTAATTGTTCTCATTAGACTTGACCTTGCAGGTTTTTCCGTCTTATGCAGGTCCTATCAAATCCTGTCAGATGCGACCGAACATGAGAATCTTCATCCCCCAAAGCAAGCCAGGAAGCAGCGCGGCTGGGTGCCTGAAAAATCAGTAAAGGTAAATAATTGGGGGCACACGTTCAGGACTGGTGTAGCGGCTCCATAAGTGCTTTGGCGACTTGGCACCAATTGTCCGGGCGAATAGGTGTGAGACGGGTTTAATGCCTGAGACCAATGGCAATCGACGCACATGCTAGCGCTACTGTGCCGGCGACAGTCAAACCCATGTATGCAAGGTTGAATAATCCCTTGGAGAGGACTCGTGAGAACTCGCTCCATAATTTGTCGACATCGTAAATTGCACCTTTAAAGAGCTCTTGTAACGTAGGCGGAAACTCTCCGCGTTCTTTTGCCTCCGCTTTTTCCTTATTAAAAATATCCTGCGCATCTTTTCGGAGAAAAAGGCCGCCAATGATCTTTCGTTCATCTTGCGTTCCCGAATACTGAGTCCTAACGTAGATAGTGATGAGCGAGCTATAAATTAAAAGCGAAGCAATGGTGCCGACAAGACACCACAGTGCGATTCGCAATAACGTGGGCGAGTTTTCCGGCTTCGAAAATGTCAAAAATATAACCGCAACAATCACAGCCGCAGCCAATCCGCCAACCTTTTGTGCCCCCTGATCGACATCTTGCTCCGACGGTTCCCAACGTGCTCGCCCCTTCCAGCCTAGAAGCAAAGCGCTAGCCATTGCTAATAATGTGCCCGCGGTACCTACGACGTTCGTAAAGAGCCCATACTTTGGGTCGTCGAATAGGATCATCATTTGTTAAGCACCAGGTCGAAGCTCGACAAAGGGGGTATATCAAAATTTGACTTGTCGAATCGAAACTTTCCAGACGGATTCATTGCGCCAAACTTGTATCTTCCAGGCAATAACCAACCTGTGACGGATGGGGTAGGCGAGCCGAAGACCATTGACCAATTGATGAAGTATGCAGGGGATTGATGAATCCTTAAGCCCGACTCTGCGGTGTGGATGGTGGCTTGATATAGCGTGGGTATTCCGGTGAACCCAGCCACGGCACCGCCTAGCGAACGGCTACGAAGGACCTTGCGATTGGCCGCGCGTTTCGCGCTGCGGATGCGAGCATCAGCAGCAGTAGCTTCAGATTCATTTTCTGGTCCGGTCTCACTCTCATCCTCCATTTCTTCCTGAATAAGAGCCGTTGCCGCGGCAAAGCCCGCGCCACTCCCTCCTCCAGCATCGTTTCCGGAACCTCCCCTTGTAGGTTCACTGCCTCCTTTATCTTGGACTCTCGTTTGTAGAAATCTTGAGAGTCTAGACTGCACGACGTCGAGCAGATCGCTTAAGTTTAGGAAATCAAACTTCGCTGTTCGATAAAACTTCTGCTCGTATCTCCGGTAATCAAGCTTCCCGTAGTTTCTGTAATAGGGTCGATAAGAGCCGTCTCCTATTGCACCTAAATCCCATAAATCAACGGGAACGGGTCCGTCTTCGTCAATTAAACAAGGAAAACCGTCAATCTCGGGAGGTAGCCGAGACCAAAAGACCAGATTGTTCCCAAGACGATATAGCGCATATTCCACATCACCGAGTGCCACACCTTCAGCCAAGAATTCTGACACGCTGTTGGATTCACGGTCGCCCATCCGTGCACGCAGGCCTTCGATTAAGTGCGCCGAAAGCGCTTTTGCTCGCGAATCCGGATTTTCGGGTGGTCGCTCTCGAGTAGCCATAAACTTGTCTCCTTACCGAAAGTGGCGAGACCGAAGATTCAATACGTTGACCCAAAGGAGAGGAAGCCGATTTTATCACTGTTGTCCCGATATTCGCATCGAAAAGTTTATCGACACACCTTGCGAATTCAGGCATGAGCTCTCCCAAAACGATGCTGGGTCTTTGAAATCGCGGCTGTATAAGACAGCACATTCTCTGCACATTTCGTTTCAACTAGCGCCAACAGGCCAAAGCGCTCATTGACCCTTCTCAGATGGCAAGCACGATAATTCCGGAACGGGTGGCAGCGGTTCCCACTATCAGCACTTTACACTTAGGTCATGTGTGGCCGCTATCGCCGCAAATCCGACAAGCAGCGTATCCCTGACGCCTTCGGTGTCACCGAGGGCGTGGACGACCTCGACCTCGGCCCGGAAGAGGACATCGCGCCCGGCTCCATGCAGCCAGTGGTCTCCATCAATGCGGACGGTCAACGCCAACTCGAACTCATGCGCTGGGGATTCAAGCTCCCCGACCGGCTTCTCTTCAACGCCCGCTCCGAAAGCATCGAGACTTCCAAGTTCTGGAAGGATGCCTTTCTCAAAGGCCGCGTCATCGTTCCGGCAGATGCAATCTTTGAGTGGAAGCAGATGCAGAAGGGGCAAAAAAAGCAGAAGTATGAAATCACGCTGCCAGGCCAAGAACCCTTCGGCATGGCCGGTCTCTGGAAACTCTGGAAGAATCCGAAGACGAACCAGTGGGAGCGCACCTTCGCTGTCATTACCGGCGAGCCGAACGAACTCATGCAACCGATCCATGACCGCATGACGACTTTTCTGGAGCCGCGTGACTATGCGGAGTATTTAGAACCGTCCAAAAGGCCACCGCTTCATCTTCTTCGCATCCTGCCTGCCGAAGAAATGCGTGCAACTTTGATTGAGAGATCGTACATTACCAACCAACAGGTGAGTCTGTTCGATGGCCAGTGAGACTAGGGTAAGGACCACTCAAGCTTTACGATAGTAGTCATGGCTGACCTGCACTCAATCAGTTTTGCCGCCATCGGCGATCAGCAGCTTTTTTCAGCAATCTCGGACTTTGTGGGAGCATCTCTGCCGCCTGGAGACCGGCAGCAAGAGACCTATGTCGTCGATTTCAAGCAGGAATGGGGAGAGAAGGCCCTCCGCGTTGTAGCAGGATTTGCCAATACATTTGGCGGAGTGATCGTGATTGGTGTGTCCGAGAATGCCGGTCGAGCCGACCAGATCATTGGCGTGCCTTCCAACAAGGAGATCACGACACAAATCGCGAGTTCCATCGCGTCGAATATCACTCCTACGCCCGACTACGACATCGCGGAGTGCTCAATACCGGCCGACCCGTCCAAACGCCTTGCCGTGATTCGCGTGCGACCTCGGAATCGAGTCCATTTCCTCCTGAAGGGGGATCGTCCGGTCTACATCAGAAATCAAGATCAAGCGATTCCTGCTCCCGCAGCAGAACTCAGAGCGCTTATCGAAAGAGAACGATTCGATACTGAGCGTGGTCAGTTTTCCGTCGATCCGTTCAGTCTGCTCCCTGCCGATTTCAAGATCACTCGTGCAAGAGAAGCTGGCACTGTCCAAGAACGGATGCGGAACCGGATCGACTCGCAATCCTTCATGCGGGTTGTCATCCGGCCCTCCAAGACTCTGGCTGTCAGCTTGGACTACAGCTTCGAGGAACATTTCAAGGGCGTCGTCGCTGCTCACTTTTCGCAGTTCCAAGAGGCGGTTTTCGGAGGAGTTGCAACAGAGAGCGACTCTAGGAGTGGCAACGCTTATCTCTACAAGACCTACCGTCACGACCTGGATCACGAAGCGAAGTGGGCTATTCTGTCCTCCGGAGTGATCGGCTTCGGTTGCAGCATTGGAATCCCGGCGCCCCGCCTCTCGTGGAGCTTGCCAGACGTTGCCGCAAATATCGCGACAACGCTCTCCCTTGCAAATGCGGTACTGACCGCGCAAGGGTTTTACGGTGAAATCGATGTCTATGTGAACGTTGAGCCAGGTGGCGGTGTCCTGCTCAAGGAAGGGGCTGGGTTCGCGTCCCTTCAACGTGAAGATTACTTTCCTCGTCCATGGCCAATCGTCATTCCTCAATACACGGAACGTCCTGTACATCTCAAGGGCTCCATTGGCGAGCGACTCGACTTCAACCAACGATTTAACAATTCCAAAGAGGTTCTGGCGAGGATATTGAATCAACTCCTCCGAGACATGGGCTTTGCAGCCGATTTAGTTGCGCTTCGCCAGGCTTTGGGATAGCGCTCTTTGCTGGGACAACTATCACGGGGCATGTCTTTAGAATGTTGCACTATGCCTTGGAAGCCACTCTACACACCGACAGTTCAAAAGCTGTCAGATTTCAAGAACCGACATAGTGGCCGCGTTCGATTGCTCGTTGATGAGAACGCGGGCCCGGAGGTCGCGCGGTTTCTGGCAGACTCATTCAATACAAAGTACGTCGCCGAATTAGGACTTTTGGGAAAGTCCGATGAAGATGTCTTTGCTGCCGCCTGGACGGAAAAGCGTGTCATTATGACGCACGACGTCGACTTTCTCGATAACAGACGATTCCCGCCCAACCGAAATCCCGGGATCATCCGGATAAGCTCCGGTGCCGATGGTAAAGACGACGAGGGTCTGAGAAGATCCCTGATCATCGCTATGATGATTGCTGAAAAGTCAGCTACATGGTGGATCGGTATGAAGCTCGATTTCACGTCACCCGAGCATTTCACTATCTACGATGGATGCAACTCTATGCGTCGTCTACGCTGGCTTCCCCACCAGCCAGCCGAAGAATGGATGGACGGAGAATAGTCTGTAGTAACGAACGCCGCGTTTCGGTTCAGTATCGATAAGTAGGCGTATCAGCAGTCGAAATACAGATGACGAGAGAAGGTTATTCAGGACTCGGATGATCCCCTAGCAGTGAGGATTTCGTATTCGGACAAAAGATAGGAAATATAACTCCGCGTTAGATTGCAGAACAGCTCGGCCTCATGCTTCTTCAAGCCTTCCATATGTAAGTGTCGCCCATGCCGGATACCTGCTTCACCTGGTCCGGAGAGATACGACTGAAGCATCTCTAGCCAGCGTGCGACGGCACCCATGACTGCGGCATCCCCCGCTGCCCGTTTGAGGCTTTTTGCGACTTCGTTGAAATACGTTCCCGAAATCTCCTGCCCGTTCATACTGCAGCCTGAGAACAAAATCATGATCGATTCGAGGAGCCACCAAATCTGCGCGACTGCTTCGTCACCGTTATTTTCCTCCAGCAATACTCGCGATCTCTCGATGGCTTCTCGGAACCGAGCCTGCGCTTGTTCAAGAACTGTGCTCGATTGCACTGGGACAACCTCTACCTGTTCCCTGAGGACAAGATTGGGAGGGGCGATGACATAGCCAAGACGATGCATCTCAAGCAATCTGTTCATCACCGGAACACTCGGGGCCGTTTTCGACCCGAATTGTTTTTTGATCTGTTTGCATGCACCGTAGAAGGCAGAAATGAACACAGGCGCATTCTCCGCCGCGCGGTTCATTGCTGACTTCGCGTCCCCTGGAGCGAAATACAGAGACGAGCTTCTATAAACAGGGAGACCCATCGCCTCGTTGAACTCAGCTCGAATAATGTAGTACACCTCTTCGGGATCATCGGTGCGATTGGCGGCTCGCGTCAAAATCCCAAAGAAGTTCTCGAGTGCATCAGGCGGAATCTTGCTGTTGATGTAGGTGCCGTCTTGGGGAGGCGTAAGCTCCCAGGCGATGTCGAAGGTGAGGTTCAATCTCTTTCCTCCACCCTCCCATTATGAAGGCCTTTCAGCGAAGAAGGCTTCTCCCTGGTTGCAGTCGACGATTGCGTCGACATCTTCCACTACCCAACTCAGCGGCCTGTGTCCTGCCCGCAACGCACCTCCCTGAAAGCAATGGGGTACGGTTACTAAATTTCTTCTTCGTTCAAGTGCCCCCGCTTCAGGCGGCTTTTTCGCAGAGGCGGTCGGAACCCGTCAAGGGTGTTCGCTGACGCTCCATAAACGCGCAGACGTGCGCGCGCCCTTGACTGAACCCTCCTCGCCCCTGCCGAGCCGCAAGAGCCATGAAGCGGGGGCACTCAAACAAAGAAATTTGGTTTGAGGCAGATGCCCTCCTTCAGGTTCCGCCCCATGCGGGCAGCAGAGGAGAGCACACACCATGCCTTACGCATCCAGCAGCAAAGCCGCAACCATCGCGCCGCACAGGAAAAATGCGGCGCTCCGCAACCAGAGCGAATCGCCCTACCAGCAGCGCACCACACAGAAGGACAACCCCACCCAGCAACTCATCAAGCAGGCCGTGGATTTCCTGCTCAAGCAACTTGAGGCAGGGAAGAGCGAAACGCTGACCGCCTACCTTGCCGCAATGGCCCGGTTCCATTCCTATTCCTTCGGGAACATTCTTGCCATCGCGCGGCAGCGCCCGACGGCTTCCCGCGTAGCGGGGTTTTCGACATGGAAGGAGTTGGGCCGGTTCGTCAAGCGAGGCGAGAAGGGCATCCAGATTCTCGCCCCGATTGTTGGCCATCGGCGCAGCAACAACGACCAACAGCAGGAGACGGACGAGAAGCCACGCCCGATCCTGATTGGCTTCCGCGCTGTGTATGTCTTCGATGTGGCGCAGACCGAAGGCGTAGACCTGCCCGAGTTAGAACATAACGTCACCGGCGATGCGGGCAGCCATCGGGACCGGCTCATTGCATTTCTAGCGCAGCAGAATATCGCCCTTGAGTACAGCGAGAACATCGCGCCCGCGCTCGGCGTGAGCTACGGCGGAAAGATCGCCTTGATGCCGGGGCAGTCGAAGGCTGAGGAGTTCGTGACGCTGGTTCATGAAGCCGCGCACGAGCTTTTGCATAAAAGCGACCGCCGCACGATGACCACTGCTACGGTGCGGGAGACAGAGGCGGAAGCCGTGGCCTTCATCGTAGGACAGGCCATCGGCCTTGAGATGGGCCGCGCATCGTCCGATTACATTCAGATGTACGCGGGCAATGCGGCGCTGCTGGCCGAAAGCCTTGAAGTCGTGCAGCGGGCTTCCGCCGTCATTCTCGGAGCCATCCACGCCGAGCCGTCCAGCAGTCAGGACGTGGTTTCTGCAATGCAGGAACCCATCGCGGAGGTGGTCTGATGCAGACCGTCCTTCGCATCCTTGAGCCGGCCGGAGGCTACCGGCCCTCGCTCTATCTCAAAATCGAGAATCCGCCCTACATGGCCCTTGTCATCGAGGCTGTGCCGGGACGCGGCCCGCTCGGTTGCCCCGCCTTGTCCGTCGCGCACTACGGCGATAAGAACGGCGACCTGATGCGCGACCCGGAGATGTGCTTCGAGTGGTCGAAGCCGCCGCTCTGCGGCCCTGAGATTGTGCCGTATTACTGGCGCAACGACTTCATGGGGGTTGAGCAGTATTCGCGGTATCTGGACGGCGCCAATTACGTCTTCGTGCCGCCCCTCTACGAAGAACACCGCAAGTTCGCGGCGCTGTGGGACAGAAACCTCCGCGACCAGCGTTTTCTCGACGCCTTTTCGGACAAGTCGATTCGCGGCTAGTCCGCTCTTCCTCTGTGGAGCGGATACGGCCCATCGCATCCGCTCTGTGTCTTTCACCCGCAACCGCTCGAAAGGAGCACACAATCATGGAACCCCAAGTCATCAACGCTACCGAATACCGCAACGTCTCACTCTCCCTGCTCAACGTGTCAAGGACCAACCCGCGCCGTACCTTCGAGGATGCCGCTTTGAAGGAACTGGCAGAGTCAATCAAGACCCAGGGTGTACTCTCGCCCTTGCTGGTGCGGCCTCTCACCGAGAACGGCTTCGAGATCGTCTTCGGAGAACGGCGTTACCGCGCCGCGCAACTCGCCGGGCAGGACACTGTGCCTGTCCGCATCCGGCAGATGAGCGATGCCGAAGCGCTGGAGGCTCAGCTTGTCGAAAACCTGATTCGCGCCGAAATTCACCCAATGGAAGAGGCGCAGGGTTTCCGCGCTCTGCTCGCACTGGAAGAACCGAAGTACAGCATCGAGCAGATCGCCGCCAAGGTGGGCAAAAGTCCGATGTTTGTAGCCTCCAGATTGAAGCTGACCGACCTTGTTCCCGCCGCCGTAGAAGCGTTCTATGCCGATGAGATCGGCGTGGGTCACGCTTTGCTGTTGGCAAAGCTGCCAGCCGACCAACAGGAACAGGCACTCTCGGCTTGCTTCAAGGAGGTATTCAACGGGAGCCAGAGACCGGCGCGTATTCTGCTGCCCGTCCGCAACCTGCAATTCTGGATTGATGCGAACATTCTGCTTGTCCTGAAAGACGCGCCGTTCAACAAGCGGGACGCACAGCTTGTCCCCTCGGCGGGCAGTTGTGCCGACTGCCCGAAGCGGACCGGACACAACAAGCTGCTCTTTGGGGATGACCTCGGCAAGCAAGGGGACCGGTGCACCGACCCCACTTGTTATCAGGCCAAGGTACAGGCCCACGTCGCGGCGACTGTTGCCGCCAGACCCCAACTCGTGCAGATCAGCACGGCCTACGGCGGGCAAAAGGAAGGCAGCGCCGTTCTGCCCCGCAACAAGTACACCGCGATTCGGGACGACAGGCCGAAGTCGAAGGACGACGCGAAGCGGCCCGAGTTCAAGGCGTGCAAGTTCACCACTGAGGCCATCATCGCCGAAGGCAGCGATGTCGGCACCATCCATAAGGTCTGCGCAAACCCCGCTTGCCCCATTCATCATCCGAAGCAGTCAACCAGCCGCGACGAGAAGTGGAAGGGTGAGCAGGAGAAGCAGCGCCGGGAGCAGGCCATCGCTAACGCCACCGGCCTCCGCGTGTTGTCCGCGGTGAGTGCTGCCGTGCCCGTTCGCCTGATGAAGCGAGACCTGTTTTTCATTCTGGAGACGCTGACCAGCCTCATGGAGGAGAACCGCCTTGCAATGCTGGCCCGGCAGCACGGCATCCGGCAGAAGAGGAATGATGGGGGCACTGCCAAAACCTTTGCGGCCTTCCTCCGCCGCTCCGACGAGGGAACGCTCTCGCGGCTTTTGGTGGAAACGGCCATCCTGTTGGCCGCGTCTCGGACGAATGTTACGACCGTGCTCCGCGATGCCGCCAGCACTTACAAGGTGGACACCGAGGCGATCACGGCCAAGGTCAAGCAGGAGTTCGCCGCGAAGGAAAAGGCAAAAAAGACCTCTGCGGCGAAACCAGCAAAGAAAGCAGCGGCAGCCTGAACAGGAACGAATCTTACAAAGCCTGTCCTTCGGGACAGGCTTTGCCTTGCCCGTCAAAATCTGATGATTCGAATATGTAGTGAAGAAAAACCCTGATTTTGGTGACAATCTGTCGAAAAAATTCTGTGGATAAGGGATCTTTCAATTCTGTACTTGTCAGAGCGGCTCATTTGCCCGTCTTCCCACCCTTGAATGTGCCGGCGTCCACGCCGCCGGGCCATCTTCGCCCTCCCGCCGGGCAAGCGCAGGCCGCTCTGCGGCCTGCAACGGAGCTGAAGCGAAACCGATTCTCAGATCACTCCGTAAGCAGTCAGTCTTTACACCGGCAAGCTGCATGAGCGACACTGGCCTGTAATTCATTTGAAATCTTGGCCCGAAGGCTACGCATTAGCCACGATGAAACCCCACGGATGACGACGTAAAGAGCCAAAGGGACTCAGCTCGGGTCGCGCCTTGAGGAAGAATCTTGTCGAACTTCAGTGAGCGAGTCTCATTTATCTGGTCGGTCGCCGACCTGCTACGCGGGCCATACAAGCCGGCACAATACGGCAAGGTGATACTGCCCTTAACGGTTCTCCGCAGGCTTGATTGCGTTCTGGAGCCCACCAAGCAAAAAGTTCTCGACAAGGCAGCTTCCCTCAAGGCCAGTGGGATCAAGGACATCGAGCCAATCCTGAACAAAGCCGCCGGGCAGAAGTTTCACAACACAAGCAAATGGGACTTCCAGCGGCTCAAGGGCGACCCAGATAAGATTGCCACCAACCTGGCGCACTATATCAAAACCTTCTCCTCGAAGGCGCGCCAGATCTTCGAGTTTTTTGAATTCGAGAAGGAAATCGCCAAGCTGGCCGAAGCCAACCGGCTCTACCTCGTCGTCTCCAAATTCGCGGAAATCGATCTTCACCCGTCCGTCGTTCCCAATTACGAGATGGGTCTGATCTTCGAGGACCTGATCCGGCGATTCAATGAAGCGTCCAACGAAACGGCCGGCGATCACTTCACTCCGCGTGAAGTGATCCGCCTCATGGTCAACCTGCTCTTTACTCCAGACTCCCAAGTTCTGCGGACCCCCGGCACCGTCCGGACCCTTTATGACCCGGCCTGCGGAACCGGCGGTATGCTCAGCGTCGCTGAAGAATTCCTCCGTGAGCTGAATCCGGACGCAAAGCTGGAAGTCTTCGGCCAGGACTATAACAACGAAGCCTTTGCCATCTGCTGTTCGGACATGATGATTAAGGGGCAGCATTCGGACAACATCAAGTTTGGCGACAGCTTCACGCAGGACGGCCTTCCCGGAAAGAAGTTCGATTACCTGCTCGCCAATCCGCCTTTCGGCGTCGAGTGGAAGCCACAGGCGGACAAGATTGTGGCCGAGCATGAAGAAAAGGGATTCGACGGCCGGTTCGGCCCCGGTCTCCCGCGCATCAACGACGGCTCGCTCCTTTTCATCATGCACATGATCTCGAAGATGAAGCCGGAGGGCTCTCGCCTCGCCATCGTCTTCAACGGCTCGCCGCTCTTTACCGGCGACGCCGGATCGGGTGAGAGTGAGATTCGCAAATGGATCATTGAATCCGACTGGCTAGAGGCAATCGTCGCTCTCCCCACGGAGATGTTCTACAACACGGGTATCGCCACCTATATCTGGGTTCTCACCAATCGCAAACGACGCGAGCGCCGCGGCAAGGTCCAGCTCATCAACGCAACCGATCTCTATGTGAAGATGCGCAAGAACCTTGGCAATAAGCGCAATGAACTTTCTGACGAGAACATCGCGGAGATTGTCGATCTGTATGGCGACCTCACCAAAAATGGCCGCTCAAAGCTCTTCGACAATCGAGACTTCGGCTTTCACCAGATCACGGTTGAGCGTCCGCTCCGTCTGGCCTTCCAGGTCACGCCGGAACGCATTGAGGCGCTCAAGGAAGAGGGTGCCTTTCAAAAACTGTCAACCTCCAAGAAGAAAGGGCGCGAAGGCCAGCGCGAAATCGAAGCCGGGCAGGCTTTTCAGCTTGAAATCGAGCGAATGCTGAAAACGATAGATGCTTCCATCGTGGATAAGAACCGGCCTGCCTTCGAAGAACGCTTCGCGTCGGCTTTGGACCAGTCCGGTATCAGGCTTTCTGCGCCGGTGCGCAAGGCCATTTTCAACGTCATGTCCGAGCGCGATGAATCTGCCGACATTTGCCTCAACGCGGACGGCGAGCCGGAGCCGGATTCCGAGCTGCGCGATTACGAGAATGTGCCCTTGAAAGAAGATATTCACACTTACTTCAAGCGCGAGGTTCTGCCGCACGTTCCCGATGCCTGGATCGACGAATCAAAGACTCGCATCGGCTACGAGATTCCTTTCAGCCGGCACTTCTACGTTTTCAAGCCGCCGCGCCCTCTTGAAGTGATCGATGCCGAATTGAAGACAGTCGCCGGCCGCATCATGACCATGTTGGAGGGACTGGCTGAATGAGCAAATCGAAACGTGCTTCCATCATCCCTGCCGAAGAGGCCGGCTTCTCCGAGGTGGTCCAACTCATAACCACCTCGCGCCAGAAGGCGTTTCAGGCCGTCAACACGGCACTGATTGACCTCTATTGGCAGGTGGGCCAGTACATCAGTCGCCGCTTGGCTTCGGCAGAGTGGGGCGAAGGCACACTCGACCGACTGGCCCAGTTCATCGCCCAGCGCGATCCTGGCGCGCGTGGGTTTTCACGGAGCAACCTATTTAGAATGAGGCAGTTTTACGAGACCTATCAGGGCGATCAAATTGTCGCACCGCTGGTGCGACAATTGCCGTGGTCCCACAACCTAATCATCCTCGGCCAGAGCAAGCGCCCTGAAGAGCGGGAGTTCTATGTACGCATGGCCGTTCAGGAACGATGGACAAAGCGGGAGTTGGAGCGGCAATTCAAGGCCGCGCTCTTTGAGCGTGTGGCTCTCTCGCCCGCAAAAGTCTCACCGCTGGTGCGACAAATGTACCCGGAGGCGGAAAGCATATTCAAGGACTCCTATGCCATTGAGTTCCTCGGGTTATCGCAAAGCCACAGCGAACACGACCTGCACCGTGGATTGCTCGACCGGATGAAAGACTTCCTGCTGGAACTGGGTCGGGACTTCTGCTTTGTCGGCTCCGAGTTTCCGGTCCAGGTAGGCGGACGCGATTTCGCACTCGACCTGCTTTTCTTTCATCGCGGACTCAACGCCCTGGTCGCTTTCGAACTCAAGATCAACGAATTCGAGCCGGAATACCTGGGCAAGCTCAATTTCTATCTGGAGGCGCTGGACCGTGACGTGCGCAAGGTGCATGAACGGCCCTCCATCGGCGTCCTGCTCTGCGCCAGCAAAAACGATGAGGTCGTCGAATACGCACTCAGCCGTACCCTCTCTCCCGCGCTGATTGCCGAGTACCAGACCAAATTGCCGGACAAGAAGTTGCTTCAGTCCAAGCTCCATGAGTTCTACCTTCAGAATGCACGCGAAGGGGAAGACGCATGAAGCTGCCACGCTACCCAAAATACAAAGACGGCGGCGTGAAATGGCTGGGCCAGGTGCCGGAGCATTGGGAGGTGAAGGCATTAAAGTACTTGGCAACGCTTAACGATGACGATCTGCCAGAGAACACTGATCCAGACTACGAAATCAACTACGTCGATATTGGGAGCGTCAGCCTTGAGCGCGGCATTGAGAAGACAGAAGTAATGCCTTTTGGAGAAGCGCCTTCGCGTGCACGGCGCAGAGTGAAAGGTGGGGACGTTATTATTTCCACCGTTCGGACCTATCTGAAAGCGATCTGTCCGATAGATCAACCTGAAGAAAATTTAATTGCATCGACGGGCTTTGCGGTGGTCCGCCCACGAAGGGATATGAGTCCCCGGTTTGCACACTATGCTCTTCAAGCCCAGGTTTTTATTGATGATGTCATCGCTCGATCAACTGGTGTAAGCTATCCGGCTATCAATCCGAGCGAACTTCAGCGCATCAAGATTCCGTTACCTGAACCTTGTGAGCAAGAACTGGTTTCAGCTTTTCTCGAGAGGGAAATCGGCAAATTTGATGCACTCGTGGAACAACAGAAGCTTTTGATTGAATTGCTGAAGGAGAAGCGGCAGGCCATCATCTCCCACGCCGTCACCAAGGGACTCAATCCCGACGCTCTAATGAAACCATCTGGTGTCAAATGGCTCGGCGATGTACCAACCAGTTGGAAGGTCTGTTTACTGAAGCGGGCATTCAGGTCAATCGAGTATGGAATCTCCGATGCGGTTGGTTCTGATGGATCGATTGCGATTCTGAGGATGGGGAATATCGTAAGCGGCAAGATCGACTACACGGATTTGAAATACATTGACGCGGTAGATCGATCGCTCTTGTTGCAAGAAGGCGACCTTTTGTATAACAGAACCAACAGTCTGGATCAAATCGGCAAGGTCGGCCTGTTTCATGGTGACGTTGAAGGACGATTTAGCTTTGCATCTTATCTTGTACGTTTACGTACCGTTTCCGATTCTCTTCCTGAATTCTTCGCTTACCTGCTGAACACTGAGAATATTTTAGGTTTGGCAAGAGCAAGCGCATTTGTCGCTATTGGGCAGTGCAACCTAAATCCAAGCCGGTATGGACGAATCACAGTTGCGATTCCTCCCCCAAAAGAACAACTTGAAATTGTGCGCTATCTTGATAAGGCAACAGCCAAAATCGATAGCCTCATTTCCGACGCATCCAGCACTATCGACATTCTTCAAGAACGCCGCGCCGCCCTGATCACTGCCGCCGTCACCGGACAAATTGACGTGAGAGGAGAGTCCAATGTCGTTCGATGATTCTTTTCTCGATATCAGCGTTATCAACCCGAAACTCCATCATGGTTATTTTCAATACCCATCGAGCAAGGGGCAGATTTTAGAATTCAACGACATTGCAGAATGGCGGGATTATCTGGATTCCTGCCGCATCCGCAGTCGTCGCGTTCTCCCCATCTACGCTGCACAATTTCACGTTGCGCTGCAAGTCTTTCTCTTTGCCTGGGCCAATGCCGGCATGATCAAAGTTGCGGAAATGGCCGCGCTGCGCGCGCTGGAAAGCTCCCTGCAATACAACTATTATCAGCCGCTCCTCGCCGCGGACCCTCCCAAAAAGAAGAAGACACCCGCGCCACAAGGACAACTCCCTCCCGCAGAGCTAACGCGCTTTGGCCTTGCGAAGTATCTGGACTACGCGGAACGTCACGACGGTCTTTCGACGGTCTATGAGTTCAGTAAATTCAAAAACAACGTGAACGCGCTCAACCGCATCCGGAATGGGCTTACCCACGGCGACATATTCTCCGGTTTTCCCTGGGGAGGTCTGATGGAAACGGTTCGGGACATCATCGAACACGCCTGGCGTAACAATCCTGAATGGCCGGAGGCATCACTCTGCGACAATGGACTGGCCGAAATACGACAAGCAGAGTGGACTGACTTATGCCAGTAGACCACAAAGAGAGAGCCTTCGAGGCCGCAATCGAGCACTACCTGATTACGTCGGCGGGGTACGTCAAGGCCGAGCAGGCATGGTTCCATCAGGAGCGCGCGCTCGATCCGACCGAGTTCATTCCCTTCGTTCAGGAAACCCAACCGAAAACGTGGGAGCGCCTGAAAAAACTGCTGGGGGAGCGCGCTGAAGAGACCCTGCTCGATGATCTTGCCAAGGCGATGGACACGCGCGGCAGTCTCGACGTTCTGCGTCACGGATTCAAGTGCTACGGCGAGCCGGTTAAGGCTGCGTACTTCAAGCCAGCTACGCGCATGAATCCCGACGACCTGGAGCTGTACCAGAAGAATCGTCTCACCGTGGTCCGGCAACTTCTCTTCAAAGCCACAAGCTCGCAGGCTCTGGACCTGACCCTCTGCCTCAACGGCATCCCTGTGGTCACTGCCGAGTTGAAGAACCCGATGACTGGCCAGGACGTGCAGAACGCGATGTATCAGTATCGGAACGACCGCGATCCCAACGACCTGATCTTCCAGTTCAAAAAACGCACTCTGGTTCACTTCGCCGTCGATCCCGACCTCGTCTACATGACGACGCGGCTCGCGGGCAAATCGACCTATTTCCTTCCCTTCAACCGAGGCGACGGTCTGGGCGCGGGCAACCCTCCCGCCGCCCCGGGCAAATATAAGACCTCGTATCTCTGGGAGGAGGTCTGGCAGCGAGACAGCCTGCTCGACATTCTTGGGCGCTTCATGCACCTGGAAATTGTGGAAACAGAGATTGGCGGCAAAAAGATCAAGAAGGAAACAATGATCTTCCCGCGCTATCACCAGCTCGACGCCGTCCGCAAGCTGGAAAGCACAGCGCGCCAGGAGGGTGCAGGCTCAAACTACCTCATTATGCACTCGGCCGGCAGCGGCAAGAGCAACAGCATTGCGTGGCTGGCGCACCGGCTCTCGAATCTGCACGGCGAGAACGATGAGCGCGTCTTCGATTCGGTGATCGTCGTGACGGACCGCCGCGTTCTCGACCAGCAGTTGCAGAACACGATCTATCAATTCGAGCACCAGAGCGGCGTGGTCCAAAAGATCGACGAGGACTCAACCCAGTTGGCAGAAGCACTCAAGTCTGGGGTGCCAATCATCATCACCACGCTTCAGAAGTTCCCCTTCGTAACGGACAAGGTCGTGGACCTGCCAGACCGCAAATATGCGGTGATTGTAGACGAGGCGCACAGCTCGCAAACGGGTGAGGCGGCTGCGGAGTTAAAGGGCGCGCTGGCGGGGAACGCGCTCAAAGAGAAGGCCAAGCAGGAGGCGGAGGAAAGAGGACTCGCCGATTACGAGGAAGAAATCGTTAAAGCGATGGTGAAGCGCGGTCGGCAAGCGAATCTGAGTTTCTTCGCTTTTACCGCGACGCCGAAGTACAAAACATTGGAGACCTTTGGCCGCAAGGCCGGGAACGGCAAGCCGCAGCCCTTCCACGTCTACTCCATGCGGCAAGCCATCGAGGAGAGATTCATTCTTGATGTACTCCGGTACTACACGACCTACAAGACCTACTTCCGGCTGATCAAATCCATTGAGGACGATCCAAAGCTGGACAAGAAGAAAGCCGCCCGCGCGCTGGCGCGCTTCGTCAGCTTTCACCCATACAACCTTGCGCAAAAGACGGAAGTGATGATCGAGCACTTCCGCACTTTCACCAAAGCGAAGATAGGTGGCCGCGCAAAGGCGATGGTTGTGACTGGCTCCCGCGAGCACGCTGTTCGCTACAAGCAGGAATTCGACAAGTACCTCGCGGAGAAAGGCTACCACGACATCAAGACGCTGGTTGCATTTTCCGGAACGGTAGAACTCGACACGGGAGACGAGTACACCGAAGTAGCAATGAACAGCGGAATCCGCGAAAGCCAGTTGTCGAAGGAGTTCGAGAAGGACTTGTACCAGGTTCTGATTGTGGCAGAGAAATACCAGACGGGTTTCGACCAGCCTCTTCTGCACACGATGTATGTGGACAAGCGTTTGGATGGCGTGCAGGCCGTACAGACTCTGTCCCGCCTGAATCGAACCCACTCCGGCAAAGAGGACACGTTCATCCTTGACTTCGTCAATGAGGCCGAGGACATTAGAGAAGCGTTCAAGCCGTACTATGAGATTCCAGCAATCGACCAACAGGTCGATGTGCAGCAGCTCTATGGACTCCAGAAGAGCCTTGCCGATGAGCAGGTGTACTGGGCCAATGAAGTGGAAGAGTTTGCCAAGGTGTTCTTCAGGCCCACGCAATTCCAATCTCAGACCGATCATGCAGCAATGCATCGCATCCTGAACGGCCCCGTAGAACGGTTTGAAGCGCTCAGCGAAGAGAAGCAGGAACAGTTCCGCAGCAACTTGGTGGCCTTCCGGAATCTGTACTCGTTCATGTCGCAGATCATTCCTTTTCAAGACGCCGATCTTGAAAAGCTGTACGCATTCGTTCGATTGCTTGTGCCACGGCTGCCCAAGCGCGGTATTGGACCCGCAGTCGTGATCGACGACGAGGTTGCCCTTCGCTTTTATCGTTTGCAGCAGACGAGTGAAGGCTCCATCGCTCTTGCGGCTGGTGACAGGGGAACCGTTTCCGCGCCTACGGCGGTCGGCACGGGCAAAGACAGGCATGAACAGGTTGAGCTCTCTCGATTGATCGATGTCGTTAACGAGCGCTTCGGAACTGACTTCAAGCCGGCCGACCAATTGTTCTTCGAGCAGATCAGGGAGGAGGCAATATCCGACTCCGCAATCCAGCAGGCCGCTATGGTCAATTCACTGGAGAACTTCGGGTATGTATTCGACAAAGCGCTCGAAGACAAGTTCATTGATCGTATGGACCAGAACCAGGAGATATTCACTCGCTACATGAACGACAAAGACTTTCAGCGGGTAGTGGCCGATTGGATGCGGAGACAGGTTTATGACGAAGTCCGTGCTCAGCCGCCAGAAGGCGTACCCGCAGCGGACCCGCACGGATAGCGTCTATTTGATCCTGCCTGGGGTCTTCTGGCATCATTGAGGCCAAGTAAGCGGTGTGCCATGCGAATCGCCGTTCCCCCCAGCCTTCGCATTGTCGCCGGTTTGCTTTTGGCTGCCCTGCTGAGCATTGTCGGGTATCAAGTCCTCCGGCGGCGCAATCCTGATGCTCCAGAATCGCTGCTGAAGCAAGCCGATGAGATGTCGTGGCTAAACAACTGGATTGGCGCGGCCCCTCTCTACCACCAGGCAGAAATTCAGTTCACTCGGAAGCACGAGCTTTCCAAGGCACTTTATGCGCGGGTTAGCGAGATGCCTGCGCACAGTGAATCCTCCATCTCGATTCCGGCGCAAATCGCGACGTTGCGCCACGATTTGACCCTGTCCGAAGCACGGAACCCGGAAACGCGACTCCGCATTCTCACAATTCTCGGAATGCTGGAGGTGAATTACGACGCCGGGATGGCCCGGTGGACTTGGGCGAAGGTTGAGAGGCTAGCTCTTCATCAACACCACTACCTGCTTGCGTCGCGTGCAGTCGGCGAACAAGGCATTGCGGCATTCTTGAATGGGGACATGGCCACCGCCAAGAAGGATGTCGTAAAGGCATGGACAGTCGCGAAGATTGCCGATCCCGCCGCTCATGTTCGATACGCCAGCGTGTACGGTACGGCATTAGTAGAGCTCGGCAAATACCAGGAAGCGCTGAGACCACTCAATGAGGCAATCCGTGTGGCTCGCAAAACACGTGGCGTGGCTTATCCGACGATTGCGACAACCGCCAAAATTGAGGCGCTGAGCGGGCTGGGAAAGTACCAACAGGCGCTCACCCTCGCCTCTGAGGAGATGCGCTGGGTTTCCAAATACCATCTTGAGGCTCATCTGTTCGACCTTTACCGCGCACGCGCAGGTGTCTACGAGCGAATGAATGACTGGGACCAGGCGATTGCCGATTATCAGGAATCGATTAAATATGCGAAGCAGGTCTCATACTGGCGGGGCATTACCGAGACAAACGGACGTTTGGCGCAGGCATATCTCCACCAGGGGAAACTGCAAGAGGCGCTGGCCGCAATCAACGAAGCCATCGACGCCAACACGAAAGTTCCGGACGAACTCTACTTCGTTCCGCGAGATCTTGGAATCAAAGCGGAAATCCTTGAGCGGCTGGGCAAAATCAAAGAGTCAAACAATCTTTACGAAAAGAGCGCAGATTTGCTCGACGCTCTATTGAGTAGGGTTCCTACGCCGATGCTTGAGCGCCAGGTCTTGAATGACCTGAGTGTGGTCTACGCCGGATATTTTTCTTCCTTGTGCAGTCAGGAGAAGCTGGCCGATGCGTTCCGCGTGATTGAACGCGCGCGTGGGCGTATTGAAGCGCAGGCGCTTTCGCATCATGCCGTCATCCCACCTCACGCACCGAGTCCTGCTGAGTTGCGGCTGACAAGTCTCAATGTTCGTTTGCTGGATACCGACAATCCCACTGCCAGGGGCCGGATTCTCAACGCAATTTACACAACGGAACAGCATCTCGGCACGGATGACAGTGAGATTGATACACCTCCCGATCCAGTAACGCTCGGGAGGCTTGAACAGGATCTTCACCCGTCTGAGCTCTTTGTGGAATATGTGCTTGCGGAACCCCACTCGTATGCACTGGCTGTCACCAGAACGGGCGCTCACTGTTATACGTTGCCATCGAAGAGAGAATTGACGAAAGGCGCTTCCCGCTACCGCCGGGAGCTGATGGATCGAAAAGCGGACTTGCCGCTGGCACAGCAGCTCTTTGACGGTCTGTTGGGCGTGATACCGGAATATCGAACGAAGCCGGATGTCATCGTAGTCCCAGATGGCGAGTTGAACCTGCTGCCATTCGGGGCTCTTGCGGATAGAGGCCAATATGTTCTGGCGTCCCACACTTTGAACGTCGCTCCATCTGGGACCGTACTCGATCTCTTGCGGCACAGAAGCAACCTCCCTACACACACGGACCAGTCCTTCCTCGGTGTCGCAGCGTGGACATCGAAAGCTCCCTCAATGACGCTCCTTGCCACGATCAGGCGGGCGATGTCAGGCGTCAGCCGGAGTGAGTTAGTTGCTCTGCCTGAAAGCCGCTACGAGGTGGAGACAGTTGCCACTGATCTGCCGCAGCCGCGGACTATTCTGTTGGGCGGAAATGCAACGGAGACTAATTTTAAGAAGCTGCCTCTCGCTCAATATCAGGTGATTCATCTGGCGCTGCATGGATACGCCGACCCCGAGTTCCCGGACAGGTCCGCGCTCGTCTTTGCGCCTGAGAATCCGCCCATCGACGACGGGCTTCTGCAGGTGCGGGAGATAAGACAACTTCACCTCAATGCCAGCCTCGTCACGCTTTCAGCCTGCAACACCGGCGTTGGGCCAGTCGGCGAGGACGGAGTCGCAGACATTGTGAATGCCTTCATAGAAGCGGGCTCGCAAAGCGTCGTCTCCACGCTCTGGGAAATCGACGACCAGGCAACCGCAAAACTGATGGTCGATTTTTATGCGCAACTCGGGCGTGGAGCGACAAAGGCCGATGCTCTGCGCAAGGCGCAGATCGAGATGATGGAGTCTGGCGAGCCGCCATACTATTGGGCCGGATTTGAGCTGGACGGCGAGCCCAGCGATAGCCTTTTCGGCCAGACCGCCGACCAACTCTCACACAGGAGCAGCCAATGACCACCACCGCAGTTCCCGTGCCGGTTTCACCGATCGAACTTTCAGAGAAAGACCGGCACGCCATTCTTGAAAGAGTACTCGCCGCGCTGCACAAGCGTTTCTGCACGCCCGAAAAACTGAATGCGGAATGGCAGGCGGCGGTGAACCGGCACAGGCCGATCATCGAGTCCGCCACCGACGCGGGTTCGTTTGAAAAGGCCATGAGCGACCTGCTCGCGGAACTGCATACGTCGCACCTGGGATTCTTTCACCGGACTGCGCGCCGGGCGTCAGCCCGCGCGGCGCTCAGCGCAACGTACCTTGCGGACGAGACTCCGTATGGGAAACGCTGGATTTTTCAGGATGTCCACTCCGGTGGCGCCGCCGCCCTCGCCGGTATTGAACCCGGAGACATCTTGCTCAGCGTCGGTGGTGGGGAGATTGTTCCTCCAGAGCATCCAGTCTTTCCAATGGGGGAAGAGACCAGCGTCGAGATCGTCTCCAATGACAATACCCCACGAAGTGTATCGGTCAATGTGGCCCGTCCAAAGGGGAAGAAGCTGCACTTCATTGAGCCGACTCTGGTGGACTCGCGTCGCCTGAGCGACAGTGTGGGCTACCTGAAAGTGGCGATGTTACCCGGCATGGTTGGCGTTGTCGTCGCCAATCGCATTTCGGAAGCGGTGGAGGGCCTTGGCAACATCCACAAGCTGATTATCGACCTTCGCGGGAACACTGGCGGCGGGATCGGCGCACTGCGCGTGATGAGCCTGCTAACGCCAGACAGGATTCCTGTAGGATTTTCCATCGATCAACGGCGGTACAAGGGCAAGCCAGAAGCCGACAAGTTGACCTTCCCACGGTTCTCTCGAATTCCGCAGAACACGAAGTATCTATGGCTGCTCGGATTACGCTTTGCGCCCGCGATGATGGCGAAGAAGCCGATCATGCTGGAAACCGAAGGATTGGGACCGAAGCCCTTTCACGGTCGCATTGCGCTGGTGGTGGATCGTCACACAGCCAGCGCCGCCGAGATGATTGTCGCTTTCGCGCGAGAGAACAACCTCGCAACCATCGTGGGCGAGAAGACAGCGGGGCGGCTTCTTTCCGCCACTTCCGTCAAAGTTGGCAAGGGATTCCGATTGGCGCTTCCTACCGGCGTATATCGCACATGGAACGGATCAGTTTACGAGGGTAATCCCATCGAACCCGACATCCCTTCAGAGTTCGATTGGCGGCATCGGCTAGATACAAGCACCGATCAACAACTCGAATGCGCCGTTGGCGCTTTACGGTAGAGATGAGATTCGGGAGATGTGCTTATCGCTGTGCTCTTGGCAACATCCCGGGAGTAATATTTTTCTATCTGAGCCGTCGAGCTTTCGCGAGCCTCTAGCGCGCCCATGCAAAATGAGACGACTTCATAGTCGTGAGGTGTGACATGGACAACGCCCAACAGCCACCCTTGGTTCCAATATGCCTCGGCAATGGATTCTTCCAACAACGATTCATTCAACACCATCAACAATTCTTGGCGGAACTTCCGAAGCTCACCGAAGTCTGCAACAGAGTGTTCGACCGTACACTTGCCTCTCCCGACGAGAATGAGCGCCAAGCTCTCTTGGACGCGAACTTGCCGGATGATGATCCTGTCGTCGTTGAGTGGGAAGATCGCATTACGGCCGGCAACCTGATCTTTCACTTTGGACTCATGGCCGCTGACGACTTCAACGCGGTTCTGCTTCTAAGCGCAAACGGAGCCGGATTCTCGGCATTCATTCTCCTGCGAAGCATGTACGAGCGTTTGGTGACGGCGATGTACATTGCAAAAAAGCCATCCGAGGCGCGTGCCTTTGCGGAGAGTTCGCCGATCTACAAACTTAACTTTCTGACCCGCCTGCGCGAGTTAGTTCCCGAGGCAAAAGCGCGATACGACGACGCCTTCATGGATGAGGTCCGACAAAGTGCTGCGGCTTCAAGAGCAAAACGGAAGCAGTCTATCTGCAACAAGTGTGGTCAGCCGATAACAAATGAGGCGTGGACCAGAGTAAGCCTAGACGTTATGGCGCGAGAAGTTGACCCAGTCCTGGAGGAGTTCTACGGGCCAATCTACGTTGAGGGCACCTACCAAGCCCATGCGAACAGCTTGGGCATGGAAAGACGCCTTGAAGAGACTGTGCGCGGGTATAAGTACAAGGGCATTTCAGAGAACGAGGCAACTCTTGCGCTCCACCTCGCTCACAATCTGATGCTGAGGTTTGTGGAGATGCAGAACGGACATTTCAACTTAAATCTCGACGAGGCGATCCGAGAGCGAGTGACCGCGTTTATCGCGGCTTGGGGTGAAGCTCCGACCAGCGTCGTCAGCGAGCCATCAGCCTCGTAAGCGCGGACCTTGCCGCGGGAGCCTGAGGGCGTGGCGAGCGTCCTGCTGCCCAGGTAAGAGGTACGAGAGCAGCTTAAAGTCTTTTCCGAAATGAGCTGGAGGACTATCGGACGCACTTCTTGTGCGCAAACAAGGCAGCGGACTCAGCCAAATCCTCCATTGCAACCGGCTGTCCACAAAAGTGACAGCCGATTGCGGCTTGCGGGTGGTGTATTGGATTCGGTGATGGCTGAAAGTGAATCGGCTCTGTTTGATGTTTATGCCCAAATTGGTCTACCAGAACTGCCCGGCGAGTGAATTCTTGCCGACCGTTGGAAAGAATTGGCCGGACCCCGGTGTGTACCTGCACAGGTTCATCGTAGGGTCCGGCTACAACAATCGGCGGGAACGACGCCACACATTTAGTACCCGCGAGGTAGACCTTTACAACTTTCAGCGAGTGCGCCCCTGTGTGCGCTAGTTGGGCGCGGAAGTGAACGAACATGACCGGAGTCCTTCCGTACGCACCAATGCTCCACTTGGGAAGCGGAGAGTCCAAAACCACTATGCTCAATCCCGTTTTCGTATGGCTCTTCCGATAGACACTCAAACCGACTAGGAGCCCCGCAGCCCCAAGCATGAACAACGCCGCTTGCCATGTCTCGAAATCAAATGTGTGATGGATCGCATTCTGCCAAAACAAAAGGATGCCCGGCGCCCCGCTTAAGGCTCTGCCCTCCATCTTCGCGCTAACCCAGGGAGCTAGGACGGTAGGAATGACTGCCAAAAGCAGGGCACCAACGCCCCGCCATAATCTGCGCCGATTCATGTCGAAATTATAGGATGGGTGGCCCGAATCCCCGCGACCGTGATTCGGCCCAAATCAACGGGAAGCGAAACACCCTCTGTCAAGTTCGGTCCCGAAGAACGTTAGCTTCACTGAAATAATCCCATCTTCGCCCCTCAGTAAGTACCGGGGCCTCAATGCACTTCGTAATCCTCTGCCGTGAATCATTCGATCTGCAGCGGATAGTAGTAGGCGGCCTGGTCTCGTTCGTGCGTCGTAGAGAGGAAGTAGGCACCTGCGGTCACCTTGCGAAGATCGAGGGCGACTGAGATTTTCTCCTGCTGACCAGCGGCGACTGTGGGCCCAAGCCCCTCCGCGACGACGCCCGTACCATCTTTCTTCCGGGTGACAGCAATCAAGTATCGCCCAGACGGGCTGAATCGCGGAAGTATGACGGTTAACCGCACGACCGCCGCAGGCAATTCGACAGATTGCAACGGGCCCGGTTGTTCACCTCTGTAGGTTCCAGCATTCCAGAGATCAACCGTCTTCGATACCGGCTGTGCGAGAGCCACGGTCTGCTGGCGACTCTGCCTGAAGTGGAACCACCCAAATAACACCGCGACAAGAACCACGCACGTCACAGCGGCGAGTGCGTATGCAGTTTTCCTGTTCCGCTCCCTGTTTTCGCGCCGAAGCGCCAGGATGCGGCTCATGCAGGCGGGGCAAGTTGCCGCGTGATCGACGCGCGGGTCCGACAATGCAATGCGTCTCGACCGCCGCGCAAGCGCCCGGAGGAATGCCTCATCGGGACACGGCCCGGATGGAGTCGTTTCCCCAGCGAGTACCCGTCGCTGATGCTGCTGCGAAATCCATTTCTCTAACCGATCCTCGGCACGGCGGGACCGGCGCCAGCTTAACGGCATTATCGGGAACCTCCGGGCCGGGAGAGATCTTCGAGCAAAGATTCCAACTCCCGAAAGTATGCACGGCGCAATGTCGTGTGGTCTATCTCTAAAGTTCGCTCCATCGCCCGCCAGGAATACCCAAGCCAGAGGTAATGGGCGATCGACTGTGCGAACGGTGAAAGCTGCTCAAACAGCTCGTTTGCGTATATTTCCTGCTCAATCTCGGGCCGGGTCGTAAGGAGATGTTCCAAATCGGCAATTGACCCAAAGAGAATCTCGCGTGCCCGCTTGGCTGCGAGTTGCTTGGCTCGACGCCGGAGCTGACTCTTCATCCGAGCAGTCAACTTTCCGGGAGGCGTGTCGGGATGACGGCCAATGTATTTTGCGACGTTTTGGATCGCGTGGTCCATAAGATCGTGAGCGGAATTCTGGTCGTTCAGGTACGTCCAGGCACACAAGAGAGCATACGGCCACGCTGCGTTCGCAGCAGCCTCCAAAACCTGATCAGAAGCAGGGTTCCCGGTCGAGCAGGCCCAACTCCACGTCAGCACTTGTCTGGCGCGACCATTTGGCGTCATTCGCGAGCATCTGCCCGAGGGGGATTGACCACCAGTACCGGTAGTATAGCGACCTCCCGAAAAAATCCCCACACGTATGCCCCAAACCGGCGCGCGGAAGTGCCTTTGGACGATAGGGAGGCTTTTGCGGGCATCAACCTGCCGATCGGGCGATTCCCGCAAACATTAGAAGTCTTGGCTCAGGCGCTCTCACCCTCGGTTGCAATCGACTCGGTCCGAAATGGTTTACGGACCGCCGGTAGACCATTGGGGCCAAAGGGTGCGGGCAGGCCGGGTTCAACCTATGTAGAGCAGAATGCTCTTGAGCTTTCCAACGCGGACCAGTTCAGTATCGTTGCATCGGCCCAAGCGGTGCTTAGGCTGATTCGCGGTAAATGGAAAATCCCGATCTTGGCGACCATGCTGGACAGCCCAGTACGCTTGGGCCAACTGCAAAGGCTGATTCCGCAAGCCAGCAAGAAGGTTCTGGTTCAACAATTGCACGAATTAGAGAAGGACGGAATCATCGTGCGCACTGACTTCAGCGGAAAGATCAAGCACGTCGAATACGCGATTTCCGCCCCATTCGGTGATGAGGTTCTCAACTTGCTCCGATTGCTATCCGATTGGGGACTCCGGCATACACCAGTGATGCAAGTGCCCGGCAGGACTTGCGTCCTTAAGAGTCCGATCGAGTGGTCAACCCCGGATAAGAACGTCGCTGAAATGGGCCTCCAAATACTTCAGCATAATAATTGGACTCCGTGAGTGACTCGGCGATTTAGCGTCAAGCTAGAATCATTCCCGGCGATATCGGCGTTTTTCGGTACCGATCTAATCCACGCCGACCGAAGCACCTTTATGATCTCGTCGTACGCTAGAGAATGTTTTCAAGGAGGGTTGCCGGTGGCTCCCAGGGGCGCGGCTAGGGGTCGCTTCGTGGCTGAGGCTCTATCAATGGCGGATACAACGTTGGCGATTGGCAACGGACAGCTCACATTCGAATCAGCTTTGGAACTCAAGTCAAAGCAATCGTGAGAAGTAGGTGTACAACTTTGGGTTGGCCCAATAACGAAGGTGCGCAGTCGCAGGTTCGAAGCCCTGACGTACTCGCTCATCGTTATTGGCGCGGTAGAAGAGCATCGGACCGCTGATCATATCAAGGCGGCACCAAACGTTGAGCCAATTAAACGAGCGACAGAATGGCTCATTCCCGGGCGGTTCAGGTGGCTCGGTTCCAGCGGGCGGAGGCACGCGCAATCGAAAGTTATGAAGAGTGTAAAGCACCTGATTGAGGATGGTTGTTTTTTCGCTCGTGCGGCTGCGAAAGAAGTAAAAGACCTTGTTGAGTGGACAGCCGAACGTGAAGAGCGCTGTGATTCGGGAGAGATCCGGCGCGGGAGAAGGGATGACGCGCTGAACCTGTTGCTGATCACTTTCGGCAGCATGTTTGACGCGGAGGTCATTCAGCGTGTCATAGGCAATTACGGTCCCGAGAGAATGGGCAGCCAGGATGACCCGGTCGTACTGCTGTGGCACATCCAAGGACGCGGGCAGATCGGTGTGTGGTTGTTTCAGGAGGTCGCGGACAGCGGCGGTGCATTCACTCAAAATCTGGGAACGGGCTACGAAGTTCTTGTTTAGAGAATCTGACCCGAGATATACGGCGAGACCTCCGATTGCAGCGGTGAGGAACCGATTGATCGCATAGATCAAGGCCCCAAACAGCAGATATGCGGCTACGTGGACGAGCCTGAGGCAGACCGGAGCGAAAACGAGATAGCGGTGTACAAACCACCGGAAGACAACGAGCCGAGGATGCATGTTACGTGGGTTATTTTGAGCAACCGACGACTGCGCGTGTAACAGAGTATGGACCACGACTTCGTGGATGGGATGCCAAAGGAAAGGTGCCGCCAATAAACAGAGGAGGAACACGGAAACGGCGACATCCCAGAGCCGAGCCTTTTTTCTGAAGTCAGATTGAAGCGTGGGGTGACGCAGGACATCAACGAAGTAAAGCAGGCACATCAGGATGAGAAGCCAGCGAAAAGCAACCAGCGCGAGGATGAATGCCTGTGGCCAGTTGAGGTTCGAGCAGAGCCAGAAGTACGAAATAACGTTGGAAGGAGTGGCGTGGCTCCAGTTATCAGTGAGCATCCGGAGGAGTGGCTCCGCTAACAGCCCGTATAGTGCTCCGAGCAGCAATAAGAAAGGAAAGAAGATGAAACAACTGCGCGCCAGCTCGCGGCAGATACTAAGAAGCGGAGACTCATCGGAAGCCTGATCGATGACCAGCGCGTTGGCACGCAAATACTGAAAGGGACTGAGTGCAGATCGGATGAGGAAGCGAAGTGATTCGAGGGCACTCACGCGGTCGTTAATGATGGGAGCCCAATAGTACTCGGCGACGTCGATCAGAGCGGGCTGCGACGCTGCGGCGGCGACATCGGCATTTGATGGGGTGAGCCGAACATAGGCTTGCGTCCAGGCCAGTTGCTGATGAGTGGGATCTTCATCGTGTTGACGGAATCGCAGCTCGTATTTGTAGGCTCCCAATGCCGCCGAGCTAAGGGAAGCCTCAACGCCTCGGGCGAATTGGTCTAATGTTTCGTAGGGTTTTTGCGACCCCATACCGTGGATAACTAAAACAGCGACGCGATCATTCATAATGAGCCCCTTTCCGTGCACGACTAGAAGCAGAGGTTGACTGCGCGCTGCACACCGGGACCAGGCGATGCGGAAGACCCTACCCCCGGTTTAGTTACGAATGCGTCGTTCAACCTATTCGGCAATCCGTCTTGCAAGTAGAACAAGGCCAGTGTTGTGTCGCCCCGGACTGCTTGGGCAGAGTTGTTAAATGGTTTAGGTGGCCCTTTGGGCATACAACTGTTACATCATTACCCGAGAAAACCTGCGTTCCACATTTTTCACAATGGTGCTGGCATGTTCCTTGTGTCACTGTATCGATTTCCCCACAATGTGGGCATCTCACCCGCCAAGTTCCATACAGGCAAGCTCGTGCTTGACCTGGGTGGGCAAGTGTAACTCCAAAGATCGCAAGTGATCCGATCAGGTTCAGAAGGAACTGCCGTCTGGTTTTCTCCATATGTTTTATCCAGTCACTTATTTTGAATTGGCGAGGGAGTTGATGAATTTCGTAATGACTGCAACCAAAGTAGCGCCGACGAGAACAAGAGTGAGCTTGTAGAAAATGAAACAACACGCCGCGAGAAATAAGAACGCGAGGAGCTGTAATGGGGCCGGATACTGTAATGGCCAAAACACCATGCTATTAAGGGCAGCGCACGTCTGTGGATCAGGGTTACGCATTTGCAGTCGACGCCGACTTTCTCTCGCGGCTTGCCGTAAGATGACGATCGGAATGAAAAAGCAAGTCACGAGAGAGAGAACCAGGCCGACGCCAGTCATTTCCACAGAGTATCCGAAGGGACCTGTCTCAAAGATACTTGGGGAACCTTTTGCAAGATCTCTAAATCCATGGATGAAGCCCCACCATAGGTCCTGCTGTACAAATGTCGGTAAATCGAGAACTGAGGACGCCAGAAAAGCGTGATCCAGCCGGGTCAGATAAAACACCCCAAAGCAGCACAAAGATGCAAACAGAAGGGTTTCGATAAGCGATTCAAAGTTCTCAAAGCCACGGCGCACGTCTCCAGAAGCAGCATTAGGGATAAGTTCAGATGTAGTCGCATCAGTGGTGTATCGAGAAATCCACGTGCCGAAACCATACACTACACAAAGGAATCCTAAGTAAGCGGATACAAGTACTCCTTGCATCGTATAGGCAAAAAATCCGAAGACCCTGACGGGAGCTATCTTATACGGCGGATTAACCAGCGGGGCGAGATTCCATCCAGGGCCGAGGTGAGTACTGTTCAGAACGTAATTCAGGTTGCCGCTCTTGTAATGAAAATTTATCCACCACTCCACCCAGCTTGCGGCGAAGCCAATCATCGAGAGGACCATCGCAACTATGACTGCACGGCCACTTATCTTTTGCCAGTCCGATTGCAATTCATCTTCAGTGAGCGCGTCTCCATTCGGGCGAACGATCATCTTGCTATCTGCGAGATCGCGAATGGTCGTTCTCAAGCAGTTGAACGAGGAGAAAAAGAAGTACAGCGCGAGAGGAACAAACAACACGTAATTGAGAGACCAGTTGACTTCGTAGTAGTAGCCCAGCTCCTTCGGTGGGCTGATTGGAAAGAATGCGCTGCTTGCGTGAACAATCGTGCTGCCAAGAGCAAGCGCAACACCCACCACTAATGACCCTCCCAGTACGAGAATCGGTGGTGTGCACTGGACAAGTTTAGAAATGTTCATGTTTATTCTCTCTGCCTGTTCAGAGCTTGCTTCAAGAATGCAAGCTGCTTTCAGCTCTGAACTTGTCGTCGTTGGTTTCAACGATGGTTTGGTCAGTAACAATGAGGGGATGACCGCGCGCGTGGGATCAAAAACAACACCGGTGCTTGCCTCTGGCTCTATGGTTGACCGTTCGCGCAGTTACCCCCAATCACTATGGAACGGACTGTCTGATCATTAGCTGCGGCCCTAGGAAAGTCCTTGGCCTTCACGTAACCGCCATAGGATGCCACATTAGCCGAACAAGCCAGATCGCCGTCGAGCTGGTACAACGCATATCCTGACACAGCCCCTCCGCCAAAGTATGGATGGCTTCCCAGAATCGTCGCCTCATTGATGATTGCACCACCTGACTCTAGTGCCTTGATCCAGACAATCCTCCATTGATCCAACTCCGTCGACGAAACCGAATAGTTGGCCCCTACCTTGAAGCCTAACCTCGCCGCTAGTCCATCCGCCTGCAGAACCATTACAAGGGCCGGTGCCGACGAAGCGGATGAAGGATTCGATTGCGACGGAGTTATCGCTGGTGTGGGGCCCGTTCCTGTTCCGTTGCCATTTCCTGTTCCACTAGGCTGTGGCGCTCCTTGTGCGGGAGTTGAGGTTGTGGAAGGCGTCGAGTTGGATGGTGCCGAGGGTGCTGTCGGCGGTGTCAGCGTAATCGAACCTCCAGTCAGCCCGGCGAGATACGACTCAATCCCCGTCACTAGGCTCATGGTCTGGGCCACCTTCAGGTTGATTTGCGTGATGACTGGCATCTCTCGGTTTGAAATATCTACATCGTAGCCCCGAATTATTCTTGCAAGCGCCTTAGCCCTTTCATAGTCACTGGCGCCCGTCAGGTTCCCGACAATCTGTCCCTGCTGAACAATGTCGTCTTCGTCTGAGCCGATCGCCCCAAGGTCAGTTGCTGACAGTCCGATCCTCTGTCTCAAAAAAGCCAATATCCCCGTTTGAGTTGCAATATCGGCAAGAATTGGCGGGGCCTTGGCAGAGTCGGCTTTGCCGAGCTTTGCCAGATTGGTATAGTCAGTTTCCCGCGCAATTTCGGCCTGTTGCAGTTGCCCAGCCGCTGTCGCAGCCACGGCGTTGCAAACATAAGCTTTCTGCAGGGCGCTGTGCTGGTTGATCAAAATAGCAAGAATCGAAATGAAGGGATAGCTATCAGGTTCGATTGTGGCAATCGTAGAAGGTCCGTAGATGTCTGGGGTCAAGACCGTCGCACCGTTCTTCCTCAACTCGCGCGCCACTGCCAGCATCAGGGCTTGGTCTTGGATGGTCCCCGTGAATTCGTTCACACTTTGACTACTCGAAAACAATGAAAGGATGCTCTGCAATGCTGTTACGCCCTCACCGATTGCGGTTGTGTATTCGGCGAAGCTGGGTGGAGCTGCGCCCGCCACCGGTGGGGTCGGACAGCCATCTCCCCCCTGCAACAAATGATTTGCCTGCTTCAGGAAATTTTGCACAATTATCATGTGTGACCGCCAAAGCTGAAACGCTGGCACCGCTGTCGATGACGACAGTACCAAGATCAGCTTTCGGCCTTGGTCATTATTGTTGGTATCTTTATAGGTGCCACGCAGAGCATTGACCTCGTCCGCTATCTCCGTACCATTCGCACGGAGCGCTTTGTATGCCAGAATCTCGGATTCAATGGAATATGTGCCGCTGCTGGTCGGAATCGACGCCGCTCCCGCCGTGGTTCCCCCACCGGTTGTTTGCGTCATCGCCACGTGTGACAAGCCGAGCGTAGTCGTCGCGAAAATCGTCGCCCAGACAATCTTTCTGAGTACCATCTTCCGTTCCTCCTCCCAAAGCTATGCTGTCCTCGTTTGAATGGCAGCCGTTACCGCCGCGTCCGCGTCGAGAAATATCCCCATGAGTTGGTCGTTGTTAAGTGGGGCCCCGGTCGCCGTCAAAATCGACTTCACGTCGTCGTGCTTCAGCTTGGGATTCGCCTCCAGGATCAACGCAATCACTCCAGCAGTCTTGGCAGCCGCGCCCGATGTGCCGCCAAAGCTGTTCGTGTAATCTGAGGGACTGAATTGCCCGCAGGTAACGTCATGGACGAGGTCGCCAGGCGCGCTTACTACAATCCGGGTTCCATAGTTGCTCGACGCTCCCGGCGCGGTTGCTCGGGGATTGTCGACCGGGTCAAAGGCCGTCGCGCCCACTAGGATCGAGTCGGTGGGCGGTATCACCGTTCCGTCGTCCGCAACTCCCGCATCGCGCCCCCCGTTGCCCGCCGTCACGCACAGAACGCACCCTTTGCCGATGGCATTCTGTATCGTCGCGGCCACCGCCGGATCCTGCTCGCAGTTGCCATAGTTTGGAGCAGGCGTTTGTGCCTCCACATTGATCACCACCGGCCTGCCACCCGAATCCTGTTGCGCAGCCCAATAAATCGCGCTGGCCAACGCATTCCCTGGGAGCTCCTGCCCGGCGCCCGCGTTGTATTGAATTGCCCACAGTTTGGCGTTAAACGCAACGCCAGTAATCCCTACCGTGTTGCTCGTCGCACCCGCCAAGCCAAGCACCGCGGTCCCGTGGTCCATTGCTCCTGCAGAAACGTTCTGCGTTCCGTCCCATGCGTTGTAAGATCGCTCCACTTGGTTTATCAGGTCTTCGTGCCCGAGAAAGAAGCCCCAATCCACGTCTGCAATCACGACGCCCAGTCCAGAAACCCGCCTCCACGCGCCGTCGACCTTGCATCGGAAGATGTACCACTGGTGATCCAGTTGCGTGACAGGGTCTGTATCTGGCTGATCCGTTTTTCCCAGAAGCGGATCCGTAGGAAACACTGGCGCCGCAAGCCCTGGGTCGCCTGCCGATGGGGCCGAGAATCCCCGGTATTCGGCCGCATGGGCTACTTCGGGCAGCGCGCGTAGCCTTCGCAAGACCTCCCGCACATTCGCATCCGCTGGAAAGTGCAAATGGACAAATCGGCTTAGCCGTGCCCTTTCTCCCTTCTTCCTGCGCTTCAGTTTCCCCGGATATCGCGTCCGGACTGCCGGATGCGCCGAGTGCATCCCGTGCTCCAGCGCAATTTCGTGCAATCCTGCAATGTGCTTGCCGTCTGCTGTCGTAAATCGAAACGGAGATGGCGATTTGGCGCGCACGCCCAATGGCTGCATTGCGGTTTTCAACTCGATCTGCACGATCCTCTTCTGATCCGATCCGGGTGGGTGAAGCTGTCCGGGGAGAGATGTGCTAATGCCAGTCGACATTTCATCGCTCCTTTACCAGTAAAAAGCGTCAAATCATCGCGAAACAATGCACGGCACTGGATCAATCATGGTTATTGAGCCCATCTTGAACTCTCTATTGCAATGGGGGATCCGGGAAATATAGACAGGCGAATGCTTCCAAATACATCAATAACCCACTGCGACTTTGCGTACATTGACGCCATCGCAGAGCATCATCTTAATAACAATCTGAAGTAGAGAATGCGCGGGAAATCCAACAAAAGGGGGAATTCGGGAATTCTGACGCCAATTCTCCACTCTGTCAATGGGCGCTTCGATCACGGCAGGAAGCTGCCTCGGTACAAGATGACAAGAATTTCTGGCTAAGTGCTCCGCAAATGAGTGCTCGGCGCGTCGTCAATCGGTTGATAAACGAGAGGCCGCGAACTCGGTTTTCGGAGAATCTATTTGTACAGAGCTGTCGGCAGGTCTTCAGGAATCGAATCGTTCATGATCCTGGATAGACGAGAACAGGGCAAGGCACTCATCCACCGTTATTTGTGCATGACTAATCGGAGAGGTATTGGGAATGCGGATTTCAAATGACAAAGGCTCCAGTTCTGCTGCACTCATCCGTTCTGTCCACGACCAGGTCTCCAGAAGCGGCTATGGCCGGTTCCCAAAGGGTGCCGACCGAGTGGTCAATCCCGGCGAAGAAGTTCGCCAAATTCTTCGCCAAATTGCGCGCCGAAAGTGCTCCGAAAACGACCTCGGACTCCTTCGTACTCCATTGAAAACATACGTACTCCAGCGATCACGACTGCTCTGTTAACCGAAGGGTTGTAGGTTCGAGTCCTACCTGAGGAGCCAATCCACTTTAGAATCAACTAAATAGCGAAGGCGTCATTTCGATCCCTATCGAACTTCGCCAAATTTCGCCAAACTTCGCCAAATTGCCGTCCCCCACAAACGCAGCAGTCTCATCGAATCCGGCGTAAAGTCCTTTCCTTTCTTTGACCGGTTCTCACAATCAGCAGATTGTCTTTGTCTCAAGCTGGGATATTGCCCGAAGGGTTGTAGGAGCGTAGCGACGTTGCGGGCGGGAAAGGGAATTGACTCCTCTGGGGATGGGCGACGTGCACCAGCCATTTGTTTCGGATGTACGGAGTCAAAAGCGCCGAACGCTTGGTAGGCGCAGTTAGCCAATTGACGCCCGCCCCTTCCGCGAAGCCGACATTTCGGTACTGATCGGCACCTCTCATAATGCGTGACTCGCCGATAATGTGCTAGTCGAGAAAGTGATAACGAGTCAATTGGCGGCGGTCACTTGTCCGAGATGCCGGTTATTCACTCAAGTGGTTCTGGTCAAGAGAAGGGATGACGACTTTGGATAGCTCTGCGCTAAGGTCTGCCAACAACTGAGAATTCCACACGCCTCAAATCGCAGGACGGAACCATGTCTGAGGTTTCTGATCATACGACGTTATAATGTCTTCATGGCGGCCGTACAGGATTCTCTTCTCTATTCACGCGTCGAAACCGTCCTCGCCTCGGAGATCGCCGACGGAGCCCTGAAAGTCGGCGACCAGCTGCCGACTGAAGATAGCCTTATTGCGCGATTTGAAGTTAGCCGTATCACAGTTCGCCGGGCAATTCAGAATCTTGTGAGTCGGGGTCTGGTCGAGATTCGCCGCGGCAAAGGCACCTTCGTCACTGCGCCCAAGATCACGCAGGAGCTTACCGAGCTGAGCGGATTTGTGGAGGACATGCACGCAGTTGGCCGCAAGCCGACGGCCCGCGTGATCAGTAAGGAGATTGTGACCGCCGATGCCACTGTGGCGGGCCACCTTGCGCTGACAAACGGCCAGCGCGTTGTCAGAATTCGTCGTGTGCGTGTGGCCGATGGCGTCCCTATCTCCTTCGATGAGACATACCTTCCCTTAGAGATCGGCAAGAAGATCATTACTAACAATCTGAAGGTCGAACCTATCTTTTCGCTCCTCGAACGCAAATATGACATTCCCCTGATCGAGGCTGACTACAAGCTGGAAGCTGTGGCAGCCGAAGCCGAAGTCGCCTCGGCGCTCCGCGTGAAGCAGGGCAGTCCCATCTTCCGCATTGAACGAACCTCATACTCGACCGGCAATCGGCCAGTCGATTACGAGAAGCTGTACTACCGAGGCGATCTCGTCCGCTTCGTGACACGTCTGGCGCGAAAAATATCGCGATGAGTGGGTTTCCGGGGACGCGTCCTACGATCCTACAGTTGAAAGCCGCTATCCGTTCTTCCTGAGATAACCGTCGATCGCCAACGGCCCCGAACCACCGAGGACGAGCGCTGCCAGGCAAGCGAGATACAGCAGGTCACACTCGTAGCCTGGAGGCCCAAACTGGGCGCGCCCGGAGACTACGCTCATGATCTTGATTGAGCTGAACCCATAGGGCAGATGTACGGTAAACATCGCGACGAGCAGAACTGCCGCCATCGGCAAACTAGCAAGCGGCACGAGGGCTCCCAGTAGAACAGCGAGTCCTCCAAAGACCTCGGTCAGAATGGTTAGCCATGCCATGAGATGAGGCGCGGGCACGCCGATTGCATGCAGGATGGTAGCGAAGGCTTCAGGTCCCTTGGACAGCTTGGCGAAGCCGTGCTGCATGAAACCATACCCAACAATGAGCCGGAGCGGAATGGGAGCCCAGCGAGCGAGCGCAGATCGATTTAGGAACGCAAAGCGGTTGCTGTGCCCCTGCTCCGATAATCGGCAAAGATCCTTCATGTTTGTTTTGTTCCTTTCAAAGAAGACCGCGCAAAGATCGCGATCTTTTGGATTTTATTATGATGTTATAATGTCGCAAATAGTTACAGACTTTCAGAAGAATTTTCGAGGGGTTCTGTTTTCCAGATTGTGGACCTGCCTAGACCCGACCCCAATGCGCGTCGGCGGATCATCCGGCTCAGAGTCGTGCGGCGACTGTTGCGGCTCATGGATGGGATTGTGAGAATGCTCGAAAGGACGTGTACTGGACCGTATCTTTTGCAAAGACGACCCGACTACGGGCTGCCCCACGTGCGAACCGAACTGCAAAAACGTCTCGTAATCCCATCCCTGGCCGAAGCCGCGGTTGGCAATGGTTCCCTGCGTGACGAGGACGAGCCGTTTGGTGCGGTCGAAGCTCTCGATGCCGGGGTGCAGGTAGAGGTCGGGTAACTCGGTCATAGCTTCGAGGATGGGACATGGAAGCGTGGGATAACCAAGGCTGGCGAGGGCAGCATTGACGGCCGGTTGTACGGGTTGAAGTGAAGTGCTCGTGGCGTTGCAGCTCTGCTTCGCGCTGCTCCTGAGTCTGGCCGGGGCGCCGCATGGGAATGTTCTTCCCGCTGCAGATATTGACGACGGAGATGCCGAGGGCGGGGCGCCTATCGCGAGCGCCGACGAGCATGGGCAGCGTGCCCCAGTAGGTAGAGTCAGCGAGGACGAGATCGGCTTGGAAGTCGTACAGCGCCATCTTGAGACTGGCGAACCAGGCGGCGATGTTGCGGGCCATGTAGTGGACGAGATCTTAACCCGTCATCACCGTGCGGGGAGATCTCTGCATACGTCCGGGGGTAGTTTTCGAATTAATAGCCTAGCGAGGTTTGAGCGTTGGGAATCTCTACCACGTCAGTCGAGGCTTCACTCATCATAATCCCCCATTCTGGAGGTACTTCCTTCCATTGTGCGATGTTGAATCCCACGCGCCTCGTCCTCCGTGCCCGAGCCGGATATAAGTCCGTCCATAAGACCTCGGTTTCGCCTATCTTCTGGCCGCGCAAACCAGTCAAGAAGCCACTCTATCATTTCTGCTCCAACAAATGGCAACGCTGCCCTTGTCGAAATGTGTATCAATTGTATGTTTGCCATGCCGCGAGACTAGCGCTTATGGCGAAGAGCGTCCTCTGAAGAAGTGCGATAGTTCGTCGGTCGTGATAACTGTTGCGGCTATAGTTCTCTAGTCTTATCGCCGCAGTTCTAAGCACGAACTCAGAAGCAAAGCATTTTCCCAGCATATCTCTTATCTCGATTGCTGTTATCGTCATTCCGATCAGAGAAAGCCGCTGTTCTCCTTAAAAGTCCATCTGTAAGGAATGTTGATGAAGCTCTTTCTTTCCTTCGTAGTCAGCTTGCTCTGTTCCGTCTTTGTCCTGCCAACGTCCAAGGCAGAGATAAGGCCACAATCAACTGGCGTCGTGCATACTGCAGACACTGATCTTGCCTATGAGCAGTTTGGACATGATAGGGGCCACACGCCAGCCATCATCGTGAATGGCGGCCCAGGCTTCTCCCACACATATATGTATCTCACCGATGTGTTCACCGGGAAGTTCTCCCGCGACCGCAGCGTCACCTTTTACGATCAGCGCGGCATCGGGAACTCAAAGTTGCGGAGCACATCCGCCCCTATGGGAATGGATGTGCAGGTAGCCGATCTTGAAGCTCTTCGCGCCAAGCTGGGCTACAACAAAATCGATCTCATCGGTCACTCCTGGGGCGGTGACATAGTCATGGCCTATGCTGCCGCATATCCCCAGCACATTCAACACCTGGTCCTCATTGACTCCGCAGATCCAAACTGGGGCAAAACACTCTTCCTGTTTGAACAGGTGTTTCCAGATCAACTCGCCGAGGAAGACAAGATTGCAAAGGAAAATGATGCTGCGGCCAAATCTTCTGTGGAGGTGCTTCGGCGATTTCTTGCGCGAGATTTCTACAGCCAAGAACGATTTCAGCAGCTGATCGGGAAACTCAGTAGTGAGGAATTGGGAAAAATTGAAAACGACGATATCAACAAGGCGGTTAATAACACGCTAAAGAATAGCGATTTAACCGATGACCTGAAGAGATTCACGTTTCCGACCCTAGTCATGTGGGGACGTTTTGACATCAATGTCGCTGTGCTCACGGGCTGGAAGATCTCGCAAACAATACCGGGAGCCAGGATGGTGATCTACGAAAAAAGCGGGCACTTTCCTTTCTACGAGGAGGAATCTTCTTTTCTTCGCGATCTGAACCAATTCCTCTCTGATACTTCCGGTTCCGGGCACTGACAGAGATGCTTGGCAGTGCCGGGATGACTCGCCGCGGCGATGCTGGGGCCTAACCCCTTTCTTGCAGCCTGCCCAACAGACTCCCCATCGGCTAATTGCTCCGACTAGCTGAAGCCAAGCCTATTCCTGTTTTCATGGCTGTCGGTCTGCTGCTGCTGGAGGTATTTGACGGAAGGCTGTAACCATTCCGATATTCGCGAGTCCCATATCTCGCGGGGTCAGCCGGCGCTTGAATTACAGTGCAAATTATTGGCGCGACTGGTTGATCCACAAAAGGAGCGACATGATGTTGGATCACGTGAAAACCGCCGGCTCGGCTGCCATTCCCCTGCGTTTGATCGTTGGATTTGGCTTCATAGAGCAGGGGTACGCCAAATTGCTCAAAGGATCCGACGCATTTGCCTCCATTCTGCACGTGCTCGGTATCCCCGGCGCGCTCGCAAAAACGACGAACCCGCGAGCATTATAATATTATAATGTTATAGACCATTGGAGGAGCTGTAGAACCAATGAGCAACTCTGCGTCAGTAGCTTTATCAGACCCTACATCTGCTTCTGAACCCGTAATAACGAATGCATTCTGGAGTGCATTCTTCCCCGGACAGAGATTTCAGGTCGAGAGGTATCAGGCCTATGCCGGAGAGTATCTGAAAGAACCAAATGAAAGGCACGTCATCGTGCAAATGCGCGACTCTCCGTGGGCTGAACGTCGCGGCGCGAACGGAAGCTGGGTCCAATTTCCGCTTGAGCGTGGATCGTTGGCAATTGTACCGTCGGGACCGGTTCCCGAGGTTCGCCTTCTTACTCCTTCCAGCATGATTATCTGCGCGCTAGAGAAGAACTTCACTCGTGAGATCGCTCTGGAGATTGATCGGCAACCTGCCAATGGTACTGAATTTCACATTCGTGATACATCCATGGAAGGGCTCGTTGATCTGATGATCAACGAGTCTGAAGCGTCCCGCCCCTGTACGCTATACTCTGAGACGCTGGCGCATGCATTGGCGATGAGGTTCCTGCTTCATGGGAGTTCGTCGGAGCATACGCTGAATTCTTCGGTCGAGCCCTTGCCATCGAGGATTCTCCGCAGAATTCGAGATCGGATCGAGGCCGAATTGGATACAGAACTCTCGCTTGCGTCCCTCGCGAAAGAGAGCGGCTACAGCCGAGCGCACTTTCTGCGCATGTTTCGTGCAGCCACTGGGCTGACGCCGCACCAATATGTGCTGGAGAGGCGGCTCAGCACTGCGCAGCAGTTACTTCGACAGTCCAAGATGTTGCTGGCTGATATCGCCCTCAAATGTGGTTTCTCCAGCCAGACACACATGAACGATGTCTTCCGGAAGCGGCTTGGTGTTACACCACTCGAATATCGCCGCAACATTTAGCACGACCTCCGAAATATCCGCTTTTTCGGGAGACGCGTGCCGTCTGCATCGTATCTTTCAGCCTAGGAGTGGTGTGCACCTTGCGCGATTGCCGGTGCGATTGGCTTTACCCAGAAGCGAGAACACGGGAGTAATCCTCCTGCGTGGCCGAAAACTGTGGGTGTCGAATAGAGCGGTTTTCTGGGGTAGCCGCGACCGTAGAGACCCACACCAAACTTCGACAAGCAGCCTTAGTGTTGGCGGCGCATTACCAAAGTTGCAAAGACCACGCCATGTGGAGTAGTCGAACGATCTTGAATCGTCATCCTCTCACCATCCCGGGAAATCTTCACAGTGTCGCGTTTTGTCTCCCCATGGCCAAGATCGCTTAGTCGAATCAGGGCACTCTTGGACCACCGATAGGCATCTGATCCTTCTGTCCCGATTAGGGGCCTTGGAGAACCGTCGATCGGGCCTGTCCATGAAAATGTTATCGTCTTGCCATGAATAGTAGCGTTCGAAGTCCAGGCCAGAGTCGTGGTTGTGACTCGGGTAAATGTCAAAGTCCAGGCGTCAAGCTGTTCATACGGATCGGACCCGAGGGACGATTGTTTCAGGTCGAGTGCCCACTTACCCACGAGAATTTCCGGGTGACCTGCACTGAACTCTTGCTTATTGCCCGCCAAAACCGCCCTTTGAAGAAAGGACGTAGTTAACAAGCCTGCCACAACGCCAATGGCGCATAGTCTGAAAGAACCTTTCATCGCTGACTAGCCCCTCCAAATACAGATTTGGTTTACATGCCTTGAGAATGGCGGCCGCTCTGGCTGCTTTCCCGCATCGCCCATGCGAACGATCTGCTAGGCGGGAAGTGCTTATAGTTCTTCGCGATCAGGAGCGGTTTTCTCTGACTGGAATGACGATAACAGCGATGGAGACAAGAGATATGCCGGAAAAGTGCTTGGCTTCTGAATCCGTGCTAAGAACTGCGGCGATTGACCCATAAGGACAATAGAGCTGCAACATTTATCACCCCCTCCGAAATATCGCACTTCTTCAGAGGACGCTCTTCGCCATAAGCGCTAGTCTCGAGGCATGGTGAACAGCAAAGTTGATACGCATTTCACTAATGACTCTGGGACGGACTTCGCGGAGCGAGTGCGGCTCAATCAGCAAAGGCTGATCTTTGATGCCAGGTTCTGGCGCTGCTACCCGATGCTTCACTTCATGGCATGTCGTGTCCTTGGCGGTTCTGAACGCGCGGAAGAAGTCATAGGAAGTTGCTGGCGCATCGCTTCTCGTCATTCTCAGCGGTTTGAACACGAAGGCGAGTTTCGCAGTTGGCTGCTCCGGGTTCTGATCGATGAGGCTTTGCTCCGGGTTCTGATCGATGAGACTTTGGTGCTTCTCCGCGAAAGTGTGCCAACGCCGACACCGAAAGTGTTGTGCGAACCAGTTCCTGCGCGGGTCTTCCGGAGTAACGACGTAGGCGTCGGCAAGAGCGGCGTTCTCACTGACAACCAGGATCGATTCTCTCAGGATTCTCCGATGGCTCTGGAATAGTGGACAAGCATCTTCTCGAAGAAGGGACAAATCTCATATGAGCGAAGCGAATAAGCATGAAGCTAGCTATATCCTTGGCCATTCGGAAGCTGAAATTCTTCGCCTGCAAACGCAGGCGAATATTTTGCGGCCGATCACGGAGCGTCTTCTCCGAAGCGCCGGAATCCGGTCGGGCATGCGCGTTCTGGATCTCGGCAGCGGAGCGGGAGATGTTGCCATGCTGGCGGCTGAACTGGTGGGTCCTTCTGGCAGAGTGGTTGGACTTGACAGGAATTCGCAGGTCCTATCGATAGCTACGGAGCGGGCTAACCGCGCCGGTTTTAAGCATCTGTCCTTTAACGAAGCGGAGGTTGAAACCTTCGTGGAGGACGCTGGATTTGACCTTGTGGTTGGCCGCTACGTTTTGTTGCACCAGGCTGATCCAGTTGTTTTTTTGCGTGCCGCCGCGCGGCTGGCTAGACAGGGCGGCTCAATTGCTTTTCATGAACTTCGGTTGCGCGATACGTACCATTCTGTTCCAAGCGTGCCGCTGTGGGATATGATCGTCAGATTAATTCGCGTAGCTCTTACCAGCGCACTGCCGCACTACGACGCGGGAGACAGGCTAATTCAGCATTTTGGTCATGCAGGATTGCCCGAACCCAACTTGTTCTGCGAGATCTATGTTTCGGGAGCCGCAGACGCGCCTCACTTTGCGTGGGCGGTGGACACATTAGGCGCCCTTTTACCTCAACTGCAGCGTTTAGGGATCATAGCGAACGACTTCATGGAGATAGAAACGCTGGAAACGCGGGTGAGGGATGCTGTGCGCCTCGCACAGAGCCAGGTCGCAGGTCCGCCGCAAATCTGTGCCTGGACCAGAACGTAACGATCCGCTTGATTTTTTTGCCAATCGTCAAAAAGCCCACGATACCTTGCTCGAACCGTGAGCGGCAAGGAATTGGGTTGGAGGAAAGTTGTGGAAGAGTTCACCACGTGGCGGTGGGTCACGGAAACTCGAAAACCAAATGCAATTGAAATTCCATCGACATAGCACACTTGAAGAATCGCGCATTCAAGATGGGAGCGCGCGGAGACGAAGATCCTGGGTACGGCTCTACATCAATGATGATTTCTGAAGCCGCAATCGCCTTGTTGACGGAGAAAACCGCCTGTCCTGGAGGTATTTGGACACCAGATGCAGCGCTCCGCGATGAGCTGAAGGCGCGCCTCATCGAGGCCGGAATTGTGGTCTCGATCGAAGATTAAACGCATCGTGCGCCGTCAACTTAAGCGGCTTTGGCAAGAAGTATTGCTTGAAAAGGAGGGGTGATTCAGTGGAGCGCAGGACTTTTCTAATTTCTGGCGCCATGGCTGCAGCAGCACTAAGTGAGAGGAAACCGCTGCCTGCGGCTATCAATAGGATTCAGTTGCCTTCGGCCGATACGGTGCATGTGGGCGGTTCGAAGCGAATCGAAATCGGGGGAGGACATTGGGTCTGGACCAAGAAAGTTGGCGATGGAGACATTAAGGTTCTCCTCTTACACGGCGGGCCCGGTGCAGATCACAGGTATTTTGAGGGGTTTGAAGACTTTCTGCCGCTGAATGGAATCGAGTTCTATTACTACGATCAACTGGACTCAACAAATTCCGATAAACCCGATGATCCGGCCTTGTGGACGATCGAGCGTTATACCGATGAAGTGGAAGCGGTTCGCAAAGGCCTCGGCCTGGATCAGTTCTATCTACTGGGGCATTCATGGGGTGGGCTGCTGGCCATCGAATATGCCTTGAAATACCAACAGCACTTAAAAGGGTTGGTAATTTCTAATATGGCCGCCAGCACCGATTCATTTGTGAAACATATATCCAAGATCCGGTCTCAGTTTTCTGCTGATATTCGTGCACAGTTGGAGTATTACGAGAACGCCAACAAGACAGATGACCCTGCATATCAAGCGTTGTTATTTGACAAGCTTTACAACGTCTTTATCTGTCGATTGCATCCATGGCCCGATCCTGTCTTGCGGAGCCTAGGAGGGTGGAATCAACACGTCTATCACGTATTGCAAGGGCGAAGTGAATTCGAAGCGACTGGTCGCATGAAGGGGTGGGACCGGTGGGCCGATCTCCCAAAGATTAAAACCAGAACGTTGACCATGGGTGCGCAATATGACGAGATGGATCCGGAGGACATGCGAAGAATGGCTACCCTTATGCCTCGCGGAGAAGCGTGGATTTCAGAAACAGGGAGCCATTTTGCAATGTATGACGATCAGCAGAACTACTTCAGAGCGCTATTGAGCTTTCTGAAGGCAGACAATCCTCAGAAACGGCGGCGTTCTACGCCGTAATGTATCACCGGCTGCTTGCGCAGTCACGGTAAAGCGCCCCTGAAGCGCTGTATCGCTTCCGTGCTGTCTGTTCCGAGCCGCGGAACGATCTGCCGTGCATAGCGTGCGCTAGCTCTATCTGATGGGAGGAAGTTATGCGACTTCATCTGATGTTACTGGCCCTGATCGCTGCATCGATAATCAATACGGAGGCCAAAGACCATTCGCAACTCGCAGAAGATCAGCTTCAGCGATTGGTTGAGACTTCTGCTGAGAGGCTTTCGATCGCAGAACAGGTCGCGCTTGCCAAATGGGACAGCGGAGTGCCTGTCGAGGACGAGGCTCGAGAGGCGCGGGTTATAAGTGATGCTGTCAAGGTCGGAGAGGCGCGAGGCCTGAAGTCACACGAGGTCTCACAGTTTTTCAGGTCCCAAATCGAAGCTAACAAGCTGGTGCAATATTCATTGTTGGCGGGTTGGCGGCGGATTGGCAACGCGCCAAAGCACCAGCCTGTCAGCTTGGCCTCAGTTCGTCCAAACCTAGATCAATTGGACCTCGAACTCATTGTCGAATTGAGCAGAACCACGACAATTCGTGTCAACCCCTCGTGCTGCAGCTACATAGCAAGAGCCGTCGGCAAATACGTGTCAGCGCACAGGAACCAAATCGATAGCCTCAAAGCAATAGCTCTTGATCGAGCTCTCGCCGCTACCTGTACTGCATGATTCGGCACTAACGAGTCCTGTTCTTTGGTTCGGCAATTGCTGCCAACATGATCTTCGAAAATCAACAAACTGAGCTGGCAGCTAGTTTTGGAGGAAATACTCTGCTCTACCACCAGCTAATCCGGCCTCATGAGCGGAGTGTTTAGATGGTGTCGCTTTCCTGCATAAAAGGCAAGACGGAGGCCGAGGGTGCCGCGCAGCGGGCTCGGATAGAGCTCATAGGGTTAGAACTGAAGATGCTTATGAAGCTGAGAGCAGCCTGGGGGATGATTCGATGGAAGATGATGATCATCTTCTCATTCTTCAGCATTATCTCCGTTGCTATGATCACATGTTTTTCGATTGCCCTGCTGAACGTCGTGATACGACGAGAAAGCGCCTACATGATTGAGGAATGGATCAAGGTAATTGTCGAGAGCCGTGAGGGAATGATGGATCCCGTCTTGGACAGGACGAAAGGATGTGAGTACGCATCCAATGCAGCCCTCTTTGCGCTCCTCACAGAGCACCTGAATGCTTCGTGGCCGGGCAGTCAAAGTGCCGTAAGCGTTTTGCCATCGGGAGCGCTCCATAGCGCGAGTCCCCCCTGGCTTGGCACGCCGGCCTTTGCGGGCATCGTTGAAGATCGAGGCAAGCTGGAAATCCGTTTTCTGCGGATGGTGAAACGGAAAGGTTGTTCTGTAAGCGTTCTTGTCAGAATACCTCTCGGCGAGGTGTTTCTGAGCCAACTATCAACTGCTTCAGGACTGGAGGTTGTCGACAGTCAGCCGGTGATGCTTCCTCGCTACAGGCAGCGAGAAGGAGTGTTCGGTGAGTTTCGGGCTAACTTTGTCCCGGGATCGCGGCGTCCCGTCCCAGTTGTCGCGGTCGCGCGAGATTGGCAATCCGGGTCACTTCAAAGTTGGGTAATCTGCCAGATTCGGCCCAGCTATTCCCGGACGTTTGAGGACCTTTCACGCATGGGATTGAGTAGGGCGTCCTGGATCTTTCCATTGATCAGCATTGGATCAGTCGTGTGTCTTGCGTATGCATTCGGCGTGTTTCTCTCTCTTTGCCTGAGCAGACGTATTGTCACTGTAATCGATGCGTTGAGTCATGCAGCGCACCAGGTAGGACAGGGTGATTTCTCGGTGAGAATTCCGGTCACCGAGCAGGATCAACTCGGGCTGCTCGTCACCTCGTTTAATACGATGACAACCCATCTCATGGAACTGCGAGAACAGGAGAAGCAACGGATTATTCTTGAGCGAGACATCACGCTGGCTCACGAGGCGCAGCAATATCTCTATCCGCGGTCTGCACCTGCCTTGTGCGGTGCCAAGGTGTGCGGCATGACAACCCCCGCCCGTATCGTGAGCGGTGATCTCTATGACTTCTTTCCGTTCTGTGACAGCGCTGTGGGCTTGTTCTGTGCGGACGTGAGCGGTAAGGGAATGTCAGCCGCCTTAATGATGGCGCATCTCCAGGCGGTTGCGCATGGCAGGATGCTGGGCCTAGAACAGACTAGCGCGAGACCATCACCTTCGGCGTTTGCTGCGATGCTTAATCGCGATCTCTGTGGCTGCTTTGGTGACAATCGATATGCCACAATGTTCTACGGAGAATATGACTTGAGCACGCGCTCGCTGCGGTACATCAATGCAGGGCACTGTCCACCCATCTTGATTTCCGCTGCTGGTGAAGTGACTGTGCTTCGAGATGGCAATTTGCCCATAGGATTATTCTCCGAAATGGTTTATCAGGAACTGCGAATTACGCTTTCGAGGGGTTGTGCCATTGTCGTATACAGCGATGGATTGATTGACGCGCTGAATTTGAAAGGTGAGGAATTTGGCGAAGAAAGACTCTTGAGTTGCTGCAGGCTGTTGCCCAAGGGAGCAACGGCCGAATCGATCTGCCGATCCTTGTCGCAACACGTTTCAGAATGGTCAGCGGGTGCGGAGCAGTTCGACGATACCACCATTTTTGTATTGGCTGTGAACTGATTGTAAACTTTTTGCCGTCCGGAACGAGTTTTGCTGCCCTGGACGACATCGAAACATCTCACTCGGGCAGCACGCTGCCGCACATGCCGCTACTAGCGGTCGCCCAGGCGTCGCGCTACCCTCGCCACATCGGAGGCTATTCTCATGCGAGGGCTGCGTTCGGAGAGGGGGTGAGCGTGAGGGAAAGTACGGTGATGTCGTCGTGCTGGCCGAATTGTTTGGCGGCTTTGGCGATTTCGGTATCTGCCCGCACAGGACGCGATTGAGAACCGCGAGCACGAGTGCAGGCCGACGGTTCGGGTGTCCGCGCAGCGCGCCGACGATGGCGCTGACGGTCATGGCGGCTCTGAGGCCCTTACCGCTGACGTCTCCGACGACAACGAGCGGAGAGCCATCGTTGGCGGGCATGATCTGGAAGAAGTCACCGCTACTTCACTAGCGGGAAGATAGACGCTTTCGATGGCAACCCCGGGGTGACGGGCGGCTTTGCTGGGATGAGCAGCGATTGAATGTTGCGGGCAGACTCGAATTCACTTGAAAGGCGCGTTTCCTCCTGCCGGGCGAGCGAGAAGCGCCGAATCAGAAATAGAAGAAGGGCAATAATCAAGATTGTACCGACGGCCGGACCAAGCATCAGCACTGGGCGTGGAGGCCAGAGGCGGCGCAGAGTAAGAGAGACAACGAGGCGAACGGCACGAGCAGCACAGAAAACAGCGAGCGTCTCATTTGTACCTCTCCGGGGGTAGGACTCTACCAATAGCAGCTATTCGGTGCTTTCGCAATGGAAAGTGAGCGTTTTCTCTGCTAAAGCAACGGCTGTGACTCAGAGAGCCGTAGCGCATCGTGCTTTTGTCCTATAGTCGTTTGGGAGACGGAAAATCGACAGCTATCCCAATTTTTATTTCAGCTGCCGAATCCGCTCCTGCAGGAATTGCCGCTCTGGTTCCTGTTGGGTCAGCGGCCAGAGCTTTCTCATAAGAGGACGGAGAACGGAGTGGCGGGGCACAACCTCGCTCGGGCTTCCCCTACCCACAAGTCAGTGCCCCGCTACTGCGCTGATCGAGGGTTTGCAAATGGAGAACAAGCTAGATCCTCGTAAAACGGACTTCGGTGTTACGATCTCCTGCGGGTCGTCAATGAGCGCTCAATAGTCAACTCACTTAGCGACAAGTGAAAATCAAGACAAATTGCCGAAAAGTCGCCATCTCGGACAAGTGGCCCTTGACTCATCTGTTGGCTTCAGGTCAACACACTCATCGAGAATGGGTTGCGTGGGAGAAGCTCGGTAGGTATCGCTAAAGGGTCTTCACGTCACAAAACCCCAACATCCGTTGCACTCATCCGTTCTTCCACGACCAGGTTTCCAGAAGCGGATGGGGTCAGCCCCCGAAGGTGCCGACTGAGTCGTCAAACATCAGCAAAGAACTTCGCCAAATTCTTCGCCAAATTGTGTGCCGAAGGTGCTCCGAAAACGACATCGGATTCCTTCGTACTCCGTTGAAAACATACATACTCCAGCGATCACGACTGCTCTGTTAACCGAAGGGTTGTAGGTTCGAGTCCTACCTGAGGAGCCATAAAATCAACTACTTATGGCACTTCTTACCGAGAACATTGAGCTGACTGTGCCCATTTTTGTGCCCACCACAGTTGCGCTTTCATCACAAAATCCCATGAAATTCTGCTCGCCCCGGGGTTGTCTCCACCTCCAAGTCGTTCTGACTATCTCCCTTTTCTGCAATGCATTGCGGCGGTGGCGTGGATGGCGGTGTCGCATCAGGCGCGATCATCCAGACCTCCTGGTTTCGGTGATTTGCCGAAGGGGTTGCGGACATCAAGAACTTCGATCCGAGTTCCCGAGTGTGCCTATGCCAGGGAAGAAGGAACTTCGGAAATCGGTTGGGCAGGTTGGCGCGTATTGAGCGGCGCTCTCTTTCTCTCGGCAGATCAACTCGCGCAAGAATAACCCCACTTGCGGGGCACTTCCAATTCGACCCACCTCGTGCAGGCGAGGCCCTCACGGCAAGCGAGAGTCCGAACACGATTCAGCAAGTATCAGATGACAAGCGATTAAGAATCACCATTCCCGATTCGAGCAGGAATTGACAATTCTGCTTAAGAGTGTCGTATAATAGGCAATGTTGGCAGGAGGTGTGCCTATGGCTAGAGCATCGCAAACAGCCAGGGCTACGACTCAGGCATTGGTACTGGATGTAGCCGTTCCCGAGGGCACTGACCCAGCTCTTCTTCCCTCACTTCGCCGCGGTATCGAGCAGGCCGTGAGGTTGATGGTGTCATCCGGAGAGGTGGATGTTCTCCGGCAAGCCGACGAACTCGCCGGACTCCTGACCGGTTTGATCAAACCCGAGGTCGGCTTGGTCGAGGAACGCCTGCATCGACTGCAGACCATTCGCGAAATCTTCAATCAGGAAGAATGGCTCACGGCCGAGACGCTGAACGGTCTGCAGCCGCAGCCGCCATCCAATAAATCGCTCCCTGCAAGCGACTGGAAACGGCGGGGGAGAATTTTCAGCGTCAGCTTCGGAGGCAGGGAGTATTTTCCCCGCTACGAGTTCGACGCGGCGTATCAGCCGCTGCCGGTGATCCGCGAGCTTCTTGCGGCCTTCGGTCCCGTGGCTGACACCTGGAAGATCGCTTCATGGTTCCACTATCCCAATGGCTGGGTCGCGGAACCGGGAGCAAAGGGAGCAGACGTCAAACCGACAGCTCCGAAGGACGCTCTGGACCGCCGCGATGACCTCATGAAGGCGCTCGCCAAACGTAAAGGGAGCTACATGGCGTGAGCTGCGGGATTCGCCAGCCCGCGGCGTCCGAGCCATTCACTCTCGTCCCTGTCACGCGAGCGGAGGTCCCGATCTGGTTTCACGTCTACTCGACGAAAAATCACCCCGCCCACGCCGGCGCTTTCTCGAAGGGATGGGGCGACACCCGCTTCGCTCCCATCTCGACAGAGCGCGGAACCCCAGTCCATACCTACTATGCCGCCAGCACTCCTGAATGCGCCTACATGGAATCTGTGCTCCACGAGATTCCGCTCTCACCGCCGGGGCAATTCGACGTCTCCGAGCTGCAGTACTACCACTTGGCTCAGATCCGGCTTCCCGATCCGCTGGAATGCGTCAGCTTCCATACCCCTTATCTTCCCGCGCTCAGCCTCACACGGGCCCAGTTGATCGACAGCCTTCCCGTCTGCTATGCGGAGACCCGTCCCTGGGCAGAGGCTGCTTACCGGCAACAGCTCGGAGCCCTGGGCATCGCGTATGGCTCACGCCGGGATGACGCAGCGCGATGTCTGATGGTCTTTGGGCAACGCTTACCTGATCCTCCGCTTGTCGTGGTGTGGAGCGAACCACTGGCCGTCTCTCCTCGAAGAGAAGAAGTGCTAGGGCTGGTACGCCGACTGAAGATACACGAGATCTAGCAGCCCTCTTCAGATCGGCAACATGCTTCCACGTTCGAGCGAAACCGTCTTTGAACAGGAAGGGCCTCGCGATGTTCCTGTGAGACAGCAGCCGACGCATCGGCGCGCCGTGAACCGAAGTCGCGGAAAGTGACTGAAAACGAGTCGGACTTGGCCCCAGGCCGTGCGAATCCTCAGTTTAGTCTGAGGCGACTAAAGAGCCCGGCCCAAAGCTGAGATCAGAGACTGCCGCGGACCAGGATTTGGTCGACAGTTCCGAGTAGCTTCCGTCGATAGATTTTCTTTCCATCGGATGTTTTGTCCCACCAACGGAATTGCCAAATATCAGAGTGCTTCTTGCGAGTTCTACGTACAATGCTTCCGTTTTGCATGGTGATCTCCGTCTGCGGTCGCAGACAGAGATATCTTCTCTGTGGGCGAAAGAGTAGGGAATTGAGCATCGGCGTTCAGGAAAGATTACTGCCTTGCGGCGGCAGCCGTCTGCCTAGGGGCATAACATGCGTTCAACCCCGGTGCCAGATTTCTGAATCCAGGCAACTTGCCGCGGCCAATCCACATTCAATGAGCGACTAGAGATTTGTCATCAATCCAACTGCGTCACTTTCCGAAAACCCCGTTTGTATGGACTCATCGACAAGTCTTCGACAACCCAACTTACCGCTTATGCAAGAGAAAATGGGCAGATGATATTGGCGTTTTCAGGAATCAAATGAGTCGGATTTCAGGCCCATCCGTTTAAGGAGCGATTTGATTGTGCGCAACTTCCGGCTTCCGGCAACTGCCCTGCGGTAGATGATGCTGCCGGGGACGACCAGCTTGATTTCGGTCCCGGATGCCGTAGAAGTGTCGACCGTCAGTTTGGACATGATGCGGCCAGCCCGTTCCTGCATTCCCTGCAGCCCGAAATGTCCTTCCTTGCCCTCACCAACGATGGCCGGATCAATGCCTATACCATTGTCCCGCACGCGAAGAATGAGATCCTCCGCGTACGTGAGCTCCACTTGAAGGCGAGAGGCTTGCGAGTGGGCGCACGCGTTACGGATGGCCTCATACCCGATGCGAAAGACCTCATCGCGGACAATGGGGTGCATCTCGCTGACCTCGCCAGCCACGGAAAACGAGGCCTGCATCACGCTTTGGATTCGGCACTCTTCTATCGAACGCTGGAAGGCTTCTACAAGATCGTTTGTCTGAGTGGTCGATGTGCGCAACGAGTTCAGGGCTGCCCGGCCCTCCTCCGTTGCCCGCCCCAACCATGCCGATAGCTGTTCCATTGCACCATGCATCCGAACGGGGTCCGATGACTGCTTTAGCGCGGAATCGGCGACCAGCTTACTGCCCTGAATGGTCTGGAGGAGGGTGTCGTGGAATTCCCGCGCGATGCGAGTGCGTTCCGCCAATCGATCGTCGAAACGGACGGCCATGGCCTTTGCAACCTGGCGGACGCGCATCCGATAGAGGGTCCACACAATAAGAAAGACGACGATTGCGCAAAGGGCTCGAAACCAGATTGTCTGGAACCAGGCAGGCGCGATATCGAATACCATCACGGTATCTTGCGCATTCCACCTCCCGCCCACATTGCGCGCATTCAGACGAAAACGATGTTTGCCCGGCCCCAGATTGGTATAGAAGGCCTGGCGGCTGGTTCCGGCGTATTGCCAGCCCCTGTCTGTGCCCTCCAGTTCATATCTGCAGCGAACCCGTTCCGGGGTGGAAAGATTCAGGCCTGCGAAGTCGATTTCGAGACGTCCTGGGAGCGGAGGCAAGACCGGATTGTTCCGCCAGGGAAACCGCCGGCCGTCGGCGATGACCGCGGTGATCAGTGCCGGCGGAGGCGGGGAATGCCTAGGGATGGTCGCCGGATTCAGCGAGACAATGCCTTTGGAAGCGGCAAACCAGAGGCGGCCTTTGCTGTCTAGGGCCTCTGCCTGCCATCCCGTAACCTCGAATTTGCCAGGCAGCCCGTCGAGAGAATCGAAGAGTTGATAATGGACACGATAGGTTGGGGATTCGATAAACCTGTGCAGTTCGCCGGGGTTGATGCGAATGACTCCGCGTGGCGCACGAAGCCACAGGCTGCCGTCGGCAGTTTCCTCCATCCCTGTGATGTTTCCGAACGTTGCAACGTCGGAAGGATTAACGGGCAACAATCGCTTTCCGTCAAAGAAGGCCAAACCGGCTGTTCCAGCGATCCAAGTGTGTTGATTATGGACTCGAATGGCCGAAGCATCGCCAACCGGCGAATTTTGACCGGAGGCCACGGTTCGAATCCTGCCGTCTTGAAGGTAGATGATTGTTCCCCCGTCATATCCAAACCAGACGCGTCCCTCATCATCGGTGTACGCCGCCGAGGGGTCCAATATCTTGAGTTGTGCCGGAGTGTCGAAGCGGTACCAGGTATTGTCTCTGCGATAGAACAAACCTTGATGCCCCATGTCCATCCAGAGCGTCCCCTGCCGGTCCATGGAAAGCTCGATCATATGCAGACGGTGTGCATACGAATCGGCGAGCCCTTGCGGCAACGGGAGGTGGGTAAAGTTGTCCCCTTGGGAACGCAGCAGGTCCTCTGCGGTAACCCACCAGATCGTGCCGGTTGGGTCGCGGTAGGCGACCTCAAATGCGTTTAAATGTAACGACGATACCGCGTGGGGCAACATGGCGACTTTGAATTCATGGACCCGTGCTAGATCGGCATCGCCCAGGACCCAGATGTCTCCATCTTCGGCCGGTACCAGTGCCGCATTATAGATTCCGTTTGGCGGCGCGATGGGAATGAAGTTGCTCTTTCGAAAACGATCGACTCCACTCATCGTCCCCACCCAGATGTTACCCTCCCGGTCTTGAAGAATGCACGAGTCCACGTTGTCGGTGAGGCCGTCCTTGGCGGTATAGCTCTCGAGGGAAGGACTGAATCTGCCGGGTTTGCCTCGCAGCGCTTCAGGAGAAGCCACGCGCCGCAGTCCGTCGCCTAAGGTCGTGATCCACAAATCGCCGTCGTGTGCAAAAAGAATCGCCCGGGAGCCGACTCGGACTTCAGTTCCGTTGGGCGGCAGAGCATTCGTGCCTAATGGGACGGGTCGAACAGACCTTGTTGTTTCGGCCATCCACAACTTGCCATCGGGCGCTTCTGTGATTTGCGCAACCGTGCCGACTTGAATTGGTGTGGCTTGAAATGTTTTGGCCCCTCTGGGCAAAAAGAAGAGGGCATCGTCGGTACCAACCCACAGAGTCCCTTTACGATCTACAAAGAGGGACTTTACAAAGCCGCCGGGAAAATTCCAATCCTTTCCGGTCTCAATCCAACGACCTCCTTCGAATCTTGCCAACCCGCCGCTGCCGCCCGCCCAGATTCTGCCTGCGTCGTCCCGAGCTAGACACCACACCTGTGCACCCAGAACTTGCCTGGGGCTGACGTAGTTCACAACCCGGCCATAGCTCAGGAGGCTGACCCCGCCATTAAAGAAGCCGATCCAGAGATCGCCATTAGGAAGAGCCAATAAGGCGTAGATGGCTCCGGAAGGAAGTGCCGGGCCTGAAGGCGGCTGGTAATGCTCGAAGTTGATGCCGTCAAATCGGTATAGCCCGTTGCCAGCTCCGATCCACAGAAATCCGTCCGGCGTTTGTGCGAGAGCCCGAATGTTTCCCGGAGCGCCGTCCTTTTCACCCCAGGCTGTGTGTACATATTGGGTAATCGTCTGCTCACGCGCAGAGGCGCAGGCAATCCCGCAGCAGAATAGGCCGAACAGGCAAATGGAAAGCGTCTGCCTGCCCGCGGCAGATCGAATCATCCATCCTAACTGTCGAATTGCGGACGCGATCAGAATACGGAGTTTCTGCAGGAGCCTGTGAAGGATTGCACCCATTTTCTTTGATCTGTTGACGCTATCGCGCTACGTACAGTTCACAACACACCAAAAGCCGTGGCTAGTTTCCTACAGCTCTCAGTAGGGGAACCAACCTTTAGATCTGCAAAATTCCGCGCCGCAGTCCAATAGTAACGGCATGCGTGCGGTCGTTGGCCTGAAGTTTTTCCATCAGGTTCTTGATGTGAAAATTAACCGTGTTCTCTGAAATGGAGAGTTGATCGGCAATCTGTTTGTTGCGATAGCCGTCTCGAATCAGACGAAGGACTTCCAGTTCCCGGGCCGTCAGATCTTCCTCACCCATATGCTCGGCGAGACGGGCCGCGACCTCGGGGGGAATGTGCTTCCGGCCCGCGTGAACTGACCGAATTACACCGAGCAAGTTTTCCATCGGCATGCTCTTCAGGATGTAAGCTGAGGCGCCGGCCCGCATGGCCCGCTGGATGTCAGCATCGCCGTCGGAGGTCGTCAGCATGACGACACGAGCCTGTGGGAACTCTCCGCGGATGGTGATCAGAATATCAGTGCCATTGGCTCCGGGAAGACGAAGGTCCATCAACGTCACGTCGGGCCGGTGACGGCGAAACTCTGCGATGGCCTGCACTGCATTGGAAGCGTACGCTACCAGAGCCATATCCGGTTCACAGCTGATGATCGTTCGCAGTCCTTCGCGATAGACCGGGTGATCTTCTACGCAAAGGATCCGAATCGGATTGGCAGCTGCCACGGTAATCGCCTCCAGTCAAAAGCTTCGAGAGTACCTGAAATTCTAGCCGTTGCGGGCTTTACAGAACAATCCCGCCGTCCTGATCCCACTGAAATTTGTAGTGCGATCGCCACCACAACTGGTATCGTGCAAAATCCGGGTCCCGGTCATAGTTGTCACAACCGATGAAGGCCAACGGGGATAAGCCATGGGTCGTCACCAATACGTCAGTCAAAGGAGCTCAATCATGAACGGTCAAAACCTCGCCACACTCGCAACCGTCGACACCGCGGAACACACGATCACCCGAGATAATGAATTCGCATCGAGAGCAGGAACAGGATCGCCTTGCTCAATTGCTGATCTTCACTCGACCTATTCACGCCGCCTTTATAAAACGATCCTTGCAATCACCAAGAACCCTGACGATGCGGAGGACGCTCTGCAGGAGACGTTTTTGCGGGCCTGGCAGGCAATGCATACCTTCGAGGGCAGATCGACGGTCTACAGTTGGTTGACGCGTATCGCGATTAACACGGCTCTCGGGATGCTTCGCAAGAGGCGTGTTCGTGGCGAGCAATCCATTAATTCGCAACTGGATAATGACGGGGATGTGGTCTACCTTGAAGTCCGAGATCCAAATCCGGACCCTGAGCAACTCTACCATCTACGCCAGCGTCGTATGACGCTCCGGAAGGCAATCAAAAAGCTCGATCGTAGTCTGAGAGAGCCAATCCAATTGCGGATAGTGAACGAGTCTTCGCTGAAGGAGATCGGCCGTACGCTGAACATCTCCGAAGGCGCTGTCAAGGTCCGTCTGCATCGGGCACGCTTACGCCTTTCCTCCGCGTGGGAAAACGCCTGACACGCAATCGAGCACATTGTCTTTGGCTTTGAAGCCCCTGTGACACGAACAGTCTATGGACCCACCCACTCGACTGGAGAGAAGGCGGGATTCGAAGCAGGAGACGAGGCAGCGGCGGGTCAACTGAGCAGAAGGGCCCGGTCGGCGTGGTCAGGATCAATTGCGTGTGCCTCGGTTATGCTGTCTCGATCCCACTGTAATTTGTAGTGCGATCACCACCACAACTGGTATCGTGCAAAATCCGGATTCCGTTCATTCTTTAAATCAACCATGAAAGCCAACGGCGACCCGTTCTGGAGATGTTATGCCCGCACAGCAAAATCAAAAACCTTCGCTGGACCCGATCTGTGAGAGCACCGCAAGGTCGGAGCTGCAACAACCGGAGCTCGCTCAAGAGGAATGGCAGTGCCGATTGAGGAATCTTGAGCAATGCATATGCGAGCTCCTCATCGAGAATCAGCGTCTGAGAATGTCTTTGAGGTCGACGGAGTCGCAGACGGACTTCGAACTCCAACCCACCGTTGACCGGAAGAAGCCAGCACCAGGCGCATGGGGCTCTACAGCAACAACAAAAGGAGCTCCTCATGAAAGCGTCGGGGTTTGACTGGCTTCTCTTCAAGCTATTTTCCGGTCACCAGCACTTGATCTTGAGAGCTTGGCAAGCCGGAGGAGGCGCGACCATCGATGGCCTGACAGATGGTAGCGATTCCGTTGGTCGGGTACAGAGCCATATGAAGAGTCTCCGTTTCAGGGGTCCGCCTACCGGTTGCGAGCTCCGAAGGCATGTCCTAGTTGAGGTTGTTGTTAAAGATCCGATCCGGCCGAAAGGTCACATCGAACACTGATAAGAGAGTTGATGATGCCAAGGAATATTGCAATTGACGATTATCCGCATTCGCAGGAACTCGCTGTGAACGACGAAGAACAGAACAAACACGATGTCGCCACATCACGCCGCGAAAGCGGGCCCCAGGAAAGACATGACCCATACCTCCAGTACATGCAGCGAGAGATCACTCGTCTGCTTGTGCAGAACGAAACGATGCGGTTCGAGCTATACACCGTCCGTCAAAAGATCGCATGCGTGGAGAAGACGGTATTTGCACCCTTGGCATGCGATCTTCGCGAGCAGCTTCCCGCCTATGTGCTTCACGATCTTCAGGAGTTATGCCGATGCCGGAAGTTCTTACCCGAGCATTCGGCGGAGGCGCCATTCTTCCGATGACATGATCAACTTCAATGACAACCGGAAACAGCCCGTTGGGGCTTGTCGTATCAGCCTATAGGGTGCGCATCCTGAAGATGGTCACCGGGATAATTCCGAACTTCGGGCGAGGGGCAGCTTGGCGTCATCTGAGGGCACGAGCCAACGCCTGTGCTAACACACCTGACGCGCAAGCCAAATCTTCCAATATCGTGAAGTGATTGCGGCCATCGATTACGACATACTCAACTTCTTCGCCTGACTTTGCAGCCGCGGCCGCATACTCACTGGCATGTCGTACCAGTTCGGGCAGCTCAGCCGTACCTGCCGCAACAGTCATTGGTGTGCCCTCGCTAATATGCAGCAAAGGGCTATACAGGTCGATTTCACCTGGAGTGAGGTTCAATTTCTCATTCAACCAGGACAGGCTGATAGGTTCGAGGTCAACTAACGGACTGATGACCATCGTGTGGGTCAGCAAGGGATGTGAACGATTCACCAGGCTCAGGTGGCCGCCCGCTGAATGCCCGACGAGGTAGACAGGGCCGTGCCCCATGTTCAACTCGTCCAGGTTGTGCGCCAGATGGTCCAACAGTCGACTAATCTCTTGCACAATCTGTGTCATTGAAGCTTGTGGCGCGAGAGTATACTCCGCGAGCACAACGTTATACCCGAGCTCAAGCGGTCCTTGGGCTACGAATGCAAAATCCTCTTTGCAGAGTGTTTGCCAGTATCCGCCATGGACATAGACCACAGTTGGCGGATTATCTCCACGCCCATGTATCATGTCGAACCGCTCTCGGAGGCGAGAACCGTACTTCAGATCCCTGACACATTGAGTAGTCTCATAAAAATGCACGCTACGTGTCTGGAATCCTGCGAAAAGAGTTTGGAAATCATAAACCGCTTTCGTATTGTTGTATGCCACATCGAGTGCAGCACGATCCATTCCACGATAAAGCACAGTCATGCCCGTCTCCGAGTGGCTAAGGCCTAGTTTGCCCTGAGAATCTTGGCAGTGTCCGTGTACTGCACGAACTTCAACAGCGTGTCACCTCTGACGGTCCAAACATGCGCATAAGACACTGCAATGGTGCGACCAGTTTTCTTGTACTTGCCCGTATATGTACCGAGCGCAACAACTCGATTGCCATCGACAATGAAATCCGATGGCGTGGCCGCAAAGCCGTCCCCATCATCTGCCACGCGAATAAGGAGGTTATCAAACACTGCCTGAGGCCCGTGCCAGGTGCCAGAGTAATAAGGAAAGCGTTCTGCCTCCGTCCATTCCATCTTGTCATTGAGCGTCGCAAATATAGCTTGGAGATCGCCGTGAAGAAGCGAATTGTAAAAATGCCGGACTGTTCCTACAGGTGAGCTCATAGTTGCAGCCTTCTGATTTGTAGGTGATATCAGATCTCGATCTCAGAACGTATCAATACCTCTTTGCGACGACTTCGTCATAGAAGCAATGAACGTGGTTGGAGATATATGCGAGGCAATCTTCCACCGCAAAATGTCCGGATTCGAGCCTGTGCATCTCCGCCTTCGGGAGATCAGCCAAGTACGCCTCGCCGCCCTCGCGAGTGAAAAAGATGTCGTCCTGTCCCCAGAAGACGATTGTTGCGGGTTGCTGTTTTCGGAGAAACTGCTGCCACTTCGGATACAGCACGACGTTATTGCGGTAGTCATAGAACAGGTCGAGTTGTATCTGCCGCCCATGTGGCTTCTGCAGCGTGGTGTAGTAATCGGAGTTCCAGTTGTCCGGGCTGATGAGTTCAGGCAGTCTCGATCCGTGCAGATACACCGTCTTCACGGTGTCGTACTCCAGCAGGCCGGCGACTCCGGCTTCGTTTTCCGGAGTTCGATTATGCCAGAGCGCGTTGCGAAGACCACCCCAGGCCTCGGTGAATCCGATCTCGTAGGCGTTTGTGTTCTGGACAATCAGCCAATCAAGCGCCGCTGGCTTGCGCGTTACAATGCGAAAGCCTACCGGCCCTCCGTAGTCCTGTGCGTAGAGACCAAAGCTTTCAAAGCCCTTTTGCTCCAGGAAGTGCTCGACCACATCGGCAAGCTTGTCGAACGTATAAGGGAACGTCGCAGGATCGGGAGAGTCGCTACCGCCGAATCCCGGATAGTCCGGCGAGATGACGTGAAAGCGATCAGCGAGAGCTGGAATGAGGTTCCGGTATTGATGCGAAGAGGAAGGAAATCCATGCAACAGAACCAGCTTTGGGTTGCCGGCTCTTCCGGCTTCACGATAGGCAATATTGAGACCGTCAACAACGGATGTCTTGTATGTGACCATCGTGGCATCAATCGCTGGTGTGTAGTCTTTCATCATAGATTTCGTCTCCCGAAGAGTGGTGGTATAGAGTGATTGTCGACTTGCCGGGTGTTGCGGGCCACTCATCCTTGCTACATTAGAGTCACTACAGCACTAGAAATTGCAACGTTTGTTTTGCTCGCTGTCATCACAAATAGTGATGGGGTAATAGTTATGGAACTGCGTCATTTGCGATATTTCTGTGCGGTTGCCGAGGAACAGAGCTTTACCTCTGCGGCGCGGCGCCTGCATGTATCCCAATCGGGGGTGAGCGGGCAGGTGAGAGACCTGGAAGCAGAGCTTGGCGCAACACTGTTTCAGCGAAATCAACGAGAGGTCACACTGACGCCCGAGGGCGTAGTGTTTTTGCGCGAGGCGAAGGAGATCCTGACGCATGTAGACCATGCAACGGAGCTTGTCACGCGTGCTTCGCAAGGCCAATACGGAAAACTCAGGATTGGCCTTTGTGGGCCAGCGACATCACCCTTTTTGCCACGCCTCATCCGTGAATTTCGAAGGCGGCAACCAGGAGTGATGCTGTCTCTCAAGGACATTGAACCCGCTAGGCAGCCGTCTGCGCTTGCAGACCAGGAAATCGACATCGGGTTTACTCGCAGCGTCCCATCAGAGTTCCGCAAGACACTGCGAAGCGAGGTATACTTCAGCGAGCCCATCGTAGCGGCGCTCCCACGCGATCACGATTTGCTCGATACCAATCCCATTCAACTTTCGCAGTTTTCTACGGAACGAATCATTCTTTATGCGCGCGAGGCTGCTCCCGAATTGTTCGATGCGATCATCGCTATGTGTAAAAGAGCAAAATTCTCGCCGAATATCGTGGATACTCCGCGACTTTGGCAAACTGTCCTGACGATGGTCGAAGCGGGCGAAGGTATCGCGCTTGTGCCCTCCTGTGTGCAGAACCTGCGCTCAAACGGTGTAGTGTTCAACCCCTTGCGCGACAAGAAATGCCACGTAGATGTGGTCATGGCATGGCGTCAGGGAGAACCCGATGTGATCCGCGACAGCTTTCTGAACCTGCTACGAAAGAGCCGGCCAAATAATGAGCGGGCTGCGCGGGAATCTACCGCATAGGTCTCGGAGAGCCCACTTTGTTTACCTGAGAAGGAGGCAATCGACGCTACTACACTCCCGGGCGCCCGCCGACTTGTAGCGTGACAAAGGTATTGTCCAGGTCTACCGCAAGATTGAGCAGAATGGACTGATCAGCGAGATCGCAGACACTGGATAAAGTCGATGGATGCTGTGATGCGCGACATCCAAGAGTTCGTAGCGTCACACATTGCGGTAGCCGCGCTCCTGAATGACCCAAGTGTTGCCATCCGGATCGGAGAAGTGGGCGAAGCTAGCATAGTTTCCGCGTGCGGGGTCGAGCCCAGGCGCAAAATTTCCGTTCCACGCTCCAATGGGCGTCTTATGTCTGATCTCGCCGACATCAACTCCGCGTTCACGCAGGCGGACCCAAGCGGCATCAAGATCGGTGACGACGAGATAAATGTTACGAACCGAGCCGGGAGCCGCGTCGGTGAGGCCGTTTCCTATCTGAATCGAGCAACTTGAACCCGGCGGCGTGAGTTGCACCACGCGGAACGTGGGATTTGGCGCATAGTCGACGTCAAGCGTGAAGCCGACCTGATCGACATAGAACCGGATCGCTCGCTCGACATTGCTCACTGGCAGCGTAATCACTTCGACTGAAAAGGTTGGTGTTTTCACGATTGCGTCTCCTTGAAATTTCCTTTACGGTTGCGATCCGACGAGTGACGGCTCATTCCGATTTGCGGCTAGAGGTCGCTTCGGCGACCGTGAGTTCGCGATCAGGGCCGTGTGAAATCACGGTTTGGCCCGACTCAAGATGAAGTTGTTTGCCGTTAAGATGCACGGAGACAATGTCCGGCTCGAACGACAAAAAGTTGGAGATGCGGCTCACCTCCGGATATGGCTCGGGATACGACCATACCGCTAGACGCGCATCTTCGATGTCATAGTAGCTGCATACCCCCTTATACGGGCAGAAGGTTTGCCGCTCCACGAGAGTGAGCACGGATTCATCAACGTCAGCTCGCGGAACATACCAGCGCGGTGCGAACCCGGACTCATAGAGAACCATAGGCCGCTCCGTATCAGCAACGATGCGATCGCGGTGGAGCACCACGAGGTGGCGAGATGTCTGACGGATGTCGATGCGATGATAGCTGTCGGCGGCGTGACCCACGATTCGTTCGTCCTCTTCGTAGAAGGCTTCCATGGATGGCCATGCAAACGCGATCCGTCCTTGCAAGTCACTCGCGTATGCTGGAAGGTCGATGTGCTGCCACGCGCCTCGCTGCGCACTCAGGCCGCGCGCTTGTACGGTGTACCATGCCGTAAGCCCAAGATCGCGATGTTGGCTTGTGCGCTCGGCGTTTCGAAGAGCGTCCGGAGCGATGTCTGTCTCCGGAAAATATGCCACAGGGTAGTGGCCCGGCTCGAAGAGCAGGAGGACATTCTCGCTATCGGCGATCCAGTCTCCGCCAAATCGCACACGCATTCGCCTGCGCAACGGCTCAACGTACAACAGCCTCTCAGGAAGCGGCTCAGGGGTTAGAAATCGGCCAACCGCTCCTGGTGCTAACGGGCCTTGTTGCCATGACAGTCCCATAACTGCTTCTCCTATCGTGAATTCTTGCTACGATTTTGATGCAGCGGAGCCGAAACCGGAACGGTGCTGCAGACATCCTCGCTCCTAAACATATCCCGACGTTTGGCATCACAGATCGAGGGTGACGTTCCCATCTGGTTGTGAGCAGCACACCAGCACGTTCCCGGGTGTCGGCTCTTCGAGCGGTTTTGGGTCGTAGTGAATCGATCCCCCGATCAGACCCGTCATGCACAGATGGCACACACCGGTGCGACACGACCAACGGACCGGCACGTCGCACGCCTCCGCCAGTTCAAGCAAACTCTTATGCTTGGAATCCCATGTGGTAGTTATGCCACTGCGAGCAAACGACACTGAAGGACCGGATCCCGGTGTCCCATGTGGCAGATGCGGAGCTCGTTCGCGCGCGGCGCCTTTGAAAGCGACAAAACTTTCCGTGGATACGTTCTCGGCGAGCACGCCCCAGTTTTGCAGACCACGGTGCATGTCTTCCAGGAAGGAAGATGGACCACAAAGATAGAAATGGCTATTTTCCGGGACACCTATCCTCTCCAGTAAGGCGGCGTCGATATGTCCTATAGCATCGAAGTCAAGCTGCGGTCTGTCGGTTGAAGCGGGTCTGCTATACACGATGTAACCTCGTCCACGAGAAAGCTGTTCCAATAACGAGCGCGACTCAAGCACGAATGGGTGATTCTCACGATTGCGCGCGCCATGTATCCACCAAACCTGCCGTTCTGACCTCTCCGCAGCCAATGCGTGGAGCATCGACATCATGGGAGTGACACCGACGCCTGCGCTTATCAGAGCAACAGGATTGTCCCCGTGTCGTAAAGTAAAGCTTCCTCGCGGCGCACTGACATCCAAAACGTCGTTTTCTCTAACTCGGTTACAGAGAAACGAACTGCCGACCCCATTTGATTCATTTTTTACACTGATGCGAAAGTAATTTGCCCCTGGTTTGTTAGAGAGCGAATAGGTACGAATGACAGGCTGTTTATCGGGATCAATTTGCAACCGCAAAGCGACAAATTGACCGGGCATGGCCACAGGAAGAGTTTTGCCATCTACCGGTACCAGAATGAAAGATGACACGGTATGGCTTTCCCTGCATATACGCTCGACTCTCATCTGCCGAAATCCTGACCAGGCTGGAGCTTGCGCCTCGTTCGCGAGCCCCGGATTCCCAGCCGTGGCTTCCGACTCTCGATCGGAGATTGCCTGAAAGGACCATCGCCAGCCTTCGCTAAGCGCCGGTATGCGGAGTGCCCGCTCTACTTGCTCGCGAGGGTGTCCCGGCAAATATAGGAGGGCATCAATCTCGGCTACCGTCATCCGTTCTGGACCATCGGCTACTTTTACGATCTCGTCGCGCGAGCCGACTTCTCCTTCCTGCAATACGCGAAAGTAGAATCCTGGTCTCCGATGAGCAACAACTAAAGCTGGCAATCGAGGCTCGTTCATACGGATGCCGAGGCGATAACACGTCACTCGCGGCTGAGTTACCTCGAACAGAGCATCGCCAATTCGGTACCGGTCGCCTACGCAGACTTCCTCGTCGGGAAGCCCTTCAACAGTGAAATTTTCTCCAAACTGGCCAAAACTGAAATCATTCCGTCCAAGAATGCGTTCCCAGTACCGGTATGAATCCAGTTGGTAGACAAATACTGCTCGCTGTTCGCCACCGTGGCCAGCGAGGTCGGCTTGTGCATCGCCATCGATGTTCAGCTTGCGCACCATCAAACGGCTTTCGACCGGCATCTTCCAAATCGCGGTTCGAACAATCTTGCCGTTCCAGGAAACTTCGCGCGGAAGACCGACATTCAGAGAGATCAATGTGCCCATCTGCCAACAACCTCTCGGCGTTTTTGACCGTTCACTCCCCAATAACTATGCGTGCACTGAGGCGCTGCGAACGCATAGCCTCCATATCCTGCTGCAGTGCAAGAGTATCTGAGGTGCATCGATTTCATGCAGGAAAGATTATCATCCGGCCCTTACCCATCAGTATTTGTGATAGCCATCAGCAAAACAAACACTGAAACCTCGCGTTAGCTTAAGCGCTCTCAATGCTCAGAATAACGAAGAGCATGAGAATACGTCGGTCCGAGCTCTCCGGTATTCGCGCAGGAAAGTTCGTTCTCGAAGAGGCGTCTGACTTCATCGTGCTGTATGTTCTCGCTAATTCTGCAGAAATTTAAGACAGAGGGGGTTCTATGAATTCCATACCACAAACTGCCGGGGTGACCAGTACACTCACGCCGGCAAAGGCGATTTTGTATGGCACTCTCGCGAGCGGTGTGCTGGACGCAACAGACGGTGTCATCTTTTTTTTTCTTACCAAACACCTGAATCCCATTCAGGTGCTGCAGTACATCGCTAGTGGCGCGCTCGGAGCATCGGCTTACCAAGGTGGCTTGGCAACCGCCGGGCTCGGAATGCTGTTCCATTTCGTTATCGCTGCTGCAGTTGCGGCCGTCTATGTGCTTGCCAGTCGGAAACTACTTTTCTTACGTCAAGGATGGGCTGCTTCGGGTTTGATTTATGGCGCAACTGTTTACCTTTTCATGAATCTGATTGTTCTACCCCGTACCGCGATCGGGCCAAGTCCGATCCCGGCGGCGGCGCTTATCAACGGTCTCATCGGACACGCGTTATTTGTTGGTCTGCCTATCGCCTTTTTTGCAAGACAAGTCTCCAAGTGAGAAGAACCCGTCGATAAGCAAGCTTCTCGGTTAAAACTGAGAAGGTACGAGAGGAAAAATCATGAGCCGTCCCCCATTGCCTCCGTTTACGCGGGAGTCCGCCATCCAAAAAGTACGCCTTGCCGAAGACGGTTGGAATTCGCGCGACCCGGAAAAAGTGGCCCTCGCATACGCCCCTGATTCGCGATGGCGCAATCGTGCAGAGTTCGTTAATGGAGGGCTGGAAATCACTGCTTTCTTGACTCGCAAATGGGCGAAGGAATTGGATTACCGCCTGATCAAAGAGCTTTGGGCCTTTACGGATGACCGCATCGCCGTCCGCTTTGCGTACGAGTGGCATGACGACTCGGGGAATTGGTATCGGTCTTATGGCAACGAAAATTGGGAGTTCAATGAGGATGGCCTTATGCGTTTACGGCTCGCGCGCATCAACGATCACCCCATCAAGGAGTCAGACCGCAAATATCATTGGGCGCTTGGCCGGCGTCCCGACGATCACCCAGGATTGAGTGAGCTGGGTCTCTGAGGGCCGTAGAGATATGTGGTTCTATGAAAAGCGGTGATGTCGGCTGCCCATACATCGGCCTAATGACGAGCCGGATAACTAAAGAGCGATGGACAACTCAGTGTCAACCAATCTCGTCTCTGTCAATTGCGGACTGCCACGCCAAATTCTATGGCGTGGACAGATCGTAACGACTGCGATCTATAAAGAGCCGGTAAGAGGTCGTGTGTTCCTCCGCGCTCTCAATCTCGACGGAGATCGGCAGGCTGACCTTACTGTGCACGGTGGTGCTTCAAAAGCCGTCTACTGCTATCCAGTTGAACATTACGAATATTGGAAGACAGAGCTACCGAGCCGGAAATTCCCGTATGGCAGCTTCGGCGAGAACTTTACGGTTGACGGCTTTTGGGAAGACTCAGTCAACATTGGCGACCGGTTTGCTGTTGGATCTGCGGAAGTCGTGGTAACCCAGCCGCGGCTTCCGTGCTACAAGCTTGGCATTCGGCTTGAATCGGACCAAATCGTGAGAAAGCTTCTTGAGTCTGGACGGACGGGCTTCTATTTGGCGGTGGTTCGTGAGGGTGAAGTTGAGGCGGGCGACAAGGTCATTCCACTTATCCACCTACTTGAATCTGTTTCTGTCTCCGTGGTTACTCGATTGTACGTGGCGAGGCGATATGAGCGAGGCGACCTGGAAATGATACGACGATTACTGACCGTCGATGCCCTTCCTGAGAGTTGGAAGGAGCACTTCCGAGACAAGTTATATCAATTCGCAAAATGAGTTCCGCGGGTTTGCAAATGAAATTTGTACTTTTCTCGCACGTTGTGTACCGAAGTCTAGCAAAGCCGATATGCGGGCTAGTGTTGATTGGTGAACCTGTATCTAGCCAGCCCGAGTTCCCAATTGTGTCAATGATAAGGAGGGCGTAAATGCCAGTAGTAAAAACAGAAGATGGAGCGCAGATTTTCTATAAGGACTGGGGAGCAGGTCAACCGATCGTATTCTCGCACGGATGGCCCCTCAGTTCGGATACCTGGGACACCCAAATGCTTTTCTTCGGAAGTCGTGGGTACAGGGTTGTCGCGCATGATCGGCGTGGACATGGCCGTTCAACGCAGACCTGGAACGGCAACGACATGAATACGTTCGCCGATGATCTGAGTACCGTCATCGAGGCTCTCGATCTGAAGAATGTGCTTTTGGTGGGACATTCGATAGGTGCCGGCGAGGTTGCTCGCTATATTGGAAGGCACGGGGCGAGCCGCATTGCGAAACTCGTTCTTATAGGATCGGTTACTCCGGTGCTCCTGCAAAGCGACAGCAACCCCGATGGTGTCCCGCTGTCCTTTTTCGACGAAATTCGTGCGAGTGTCGCCGGAACCCGAGGACAATTCTTCAAGGACTTGAGCGGTCCCTACTTTGGATTGAATCGTCCCGATGCGAAAGACTCGCCAGGGCTTCGCGAACGGTACTGGCTGCAGGGAATGCTCGGAGGGGTCAAGTCCATCTACGATTCCATCGAGGCGTTTTCGGCAACCGACTTTACCGCGGATCTCAAACGGATCTCCGTGCCGACGCTCGTCCTGCATGGGGAGGACGATCAGATCGTGCCCGCCGGCCTCACAGCACATAACACAGTAAAACTTGTCAGGAACGCGACCCTCAAGATGACGTGCTCCCGGAAAACTCTACCAGTTGAAGCTGGAGTTCTCTCGTAATCTAAGCGAGGGAGCTGAGATGAAGAAGAGCCGGTATACGGAAGAGCAGATCATCGGGATTTTGAAGCAGCACGA
>Ga0335074_10000316_pt1 | contig 72293 bp, 63 predicted proteins | sample Lox_Sample_23_FD_206715 | JGI IMG/M metagenome (GOLD analysis project Ga0335074, IMG submission 206715) | Soil microbial communities from Loxahatchee National Wildlife Refuge, Florida, United States - Lox_Sample_2.3 | ecosystem: Environmental > Terrestrial > Soil > Wetlands | place: USA...
GCATGGTAGAGACCGCCAGGATGAACAGCGTAAAGATCACGGACTTGACCACACCCGGCCAGCCGAAAGCGAAGTGCGTCTCAAAATATAGTGCGCCAGTCGCGCCAATAAAGAACGCATAGAAGTCCGGCAACAAATAGGTAAGCAGCGTATTCGATCCTGCCGAGCGCACTGGCAATGTCCAGCCTGTCTGCTTCTTCACGTCGCAAATCCAGTAGAGCAGCGTAAAGCACAGCACAGCCGCGCCAACGCTGTACAGGCACCACGTCGGCGTGGCGCGAATCTTTGAGATGCCGAGCGGCGTCATCAGCCAGCCCGCAATCAGCACTGGAATTGCAAACACAACCGCCAGTTGCATCCGCTGCTTCGCCGTGCGCCAGCGATGCTCCCCAAGGAAGATCGCCGATGTGACCACGCCTGCCATTGTCATGCAGGCCCATGATCCGTTACTCAAAGGCCAGAAATACAGCGGCAGCTTATTGGGAAAGTTCAGCCAGTGCAGCGTGGCCACCGCACACAGCGTCACCAGCCCCACAAACCATACCAGGGGCGCCCAGAGCCAGCGGCGCGTCGAGATGTACAGGATCGCGACTGACAGATATGTGTACCCGATCAGCCCCAGAATCTCCGGATACTTGCCGTCAATCCAGGCCACATGCCCCGCCGGGGTCAGCCGCCGGAAGATGGCGTACACAAACACCAGCAGCAGCAGCCCGACAACGCGCAGGCTCTTGAAGAGTGTGCGAAAACGCTTCGACTTAGGGTAGGAATTCCAATAGAGCACGCCGCCCAGCAGCCCCAGCAGCCCCCACATGCTTCCGCTCAGGCCGGTGTGCGCGCTGTCCACCTTGTCGGCGTTGGCCAGGATCAACCCCAAAACAATCAGGCTGGCCGAGCGCAGCAGTACATGCCGCCACACCGCCAGCATCGACGGGTTCTTCTTGAGCCGCGCCCGTATCGCAATCGGAATGGCCAGCCCAATAATGAACAGGAAGAACGGATAGACCATATCGACGTAGGTCATCACGTTCCAGTCGCGATGCGCATGATAGGTCCACCACGGCAGGCCGCGCACGCCGGCCAGTTCGTTCACAAAGATCATCACCGCCATGGTCAGGCCGCGAAAAACATCAATCGACGCGATGCGCGTCGGTGCGCTCTGGCTTACTTCAGCAACGGAGACCCCTGAACCTTCGGCCATCATTGCGCTCCCGCCTTTGCGCTGTTCGCATCTCCACTGTCCGGCTGGTGGAATAGCGTGGCGTCAATCGTAGACAGCAGCACGCCGGTCGGATCGCCGGAGTACTCCCAGAACATGATCCCGCCCAGTTTGTGGTCGACCGCATACTGGGCCTTCAGCGCCATCGACTCCGGATCGTCATAGGAGACAAAAATCTTTGTCTCCGCGTTGTACAGGTACGGCACCTTGGATATCGGGTCCCAGTAGCGCACATACCCATTGTCCGGCGTCATTGGATTGATCATCGTGCTGACAATGTTTCCATACCTCGCGAACGCGCCCCGAACCGGCTTGCCCGGCTGGAAAAGACCATGGTTCACATCCGGTACATCGCCCCACTCATGCCCATAAAACGGCACACCCAGCACAATTTTGTTCGCAGGCACCCCCGCCGCTTCATATTCAAGTACAGACTCATCCGCGGATACCGGCTTCGTATCATTCGGATTGGTGTACAGAGGCGCATTGAATCCGGTGATGGAATTGCCATCCGGCTCATGGTAGTCATACGACATCAGGTTGACCGTATCGACGTACTTCTGCACCTTGTCCATCTCGGTATGCGTCAAAAAGTCTGTCTCTCCACCTGTCGCAATCGAAAGATACAACCGGCGGTGCAGCTTCTTCTCTTCCTGGTTGAAGCGTTCCCGCAGCTCCCGCAGGACGGCTGTGTAGTTCTTTGTATCTTCTGGCCGATAGTGATTGGTTGCTCCCGGCAACGCCGGATACTCCCAGTCAATGTCCAGTCCGTCAAGGTCATACTTCTCGATAAAGGCAATCACGCTGTCAATAAAAACCCTGCGGCTATGCTCGGTCAGCGCCATGTCAGAGAAGTTGCCCGACCACAGCCATCCGCCCACTGAAACCAGTATCTTCAGCGATGGGTTTTCCTTCTTGAGCGCATTCAGCGTTGCGAAATTTGCCGCGTCGTTCGGGAACCCCTCCACGATTTTGCCGTCCTGGATGTTCGCGAAGGCATAGTTGATCCGCGTCAGCTTCTGCACGGCAATGTCTCCCGGCTGCAGCAGAGTTTGCTGCGGAAACACGTATGCAATCACCTGAGGCTGTTCGCGCCCGGCGGTTGCGGCAAATACCGCGGGGACACAACCGAGCAACATCACACACGTCAATGCCAGCCACACGCGACGGACCAGCTGCCATTCAGTGGAGCTTGACTTAAAACGTTTTTTACAAGGAGAATTCGACCTGCTGGTGTCCCGGCTCATGTATCGTTGATACCAGTTTTGACCCGGCTTCCGCAAAGATTTCTTTCACGGGCCAATCCATGCGGGCGCCGTTCCGGATGGTTTATCATCCTCGCAAATTCTTCTGGGCGGAGAAAAAGTGATCCAAAGTATCCGTACGCAGCTTGCCGCACTTCTCGCAATCGTTTTTCTTGCTCCTTTCTCTTTCGCGCAGCTCCACGTGCTCGTCGACCAGGTCGGTTACGACACCACTGCTCCCAAACTGGCGCTCATTCAGGGCACAGCCCAGGACCACCCCGCGCAGTTCACGCTCGTCGATGCATCGACCGGCAAAGTCGTCTTTACCGGCACGCCCAAACCCGCAGGCAGTGTTTACGACTGGGATGTCCCGCACGGCAACGTCTATTGGACCGCCGACTTCTCCGCATTCAACCAGCCAGGCCACTACGCCCTTGACACGCGCGATGCAAACGGCGAGGCCCACTCCTGCGCCTTCCAGATTGAGAGTGACCTGCTCGAACGCACCACGCTCTCCAACGTCGTCTACTACTTCAAAGGCCAGCGCGCCAGCGGCCAGATGGATAAGGCCGACCGCCATCTCAAGATCCCCAATAAGTCCGGCTATGTGGACGTTCACGGCGGCTGGTACGACGCTACGGGCGACTACGGCATCCATTTCTCGCACCAGAACCTGACCTCATACTTCAATCCGCAGCAGGTTCCGCTCGTCGCCTGGAGCCTGCTCAAGAGCTACGAAGTCCTCGAAGCGCGCCACGACCAGAACTTCAGCCAGTATGAGCGCCGCATGCTCGACGAAGGGCTCTTCGGCGCGGACTTTCTGGTCCGCATGAAGCGGCCCAATGGCTCTTTCTTTGAAAGCGTCTCTGCCCCCGGCCCACAAAAGCTCGCCAGGGACCGCGAAATCGGCAATCCCAACTGGCGCACCCGCATCAAGACCAGCACCTCGCAGTCCACGGAAACCATCCTGCCCGCCGCGGGCCCCTACGCCTATCAGGTTGGCTTCCGCTCCGGAGGCGGCATGGCCATTGCCGCACTGGCGCTGGCCAGCACCATGCCCATCGACGGCGACTTCACCCGCGCCACCTACCTCCGCGCCGCAGAAGAAGCCTTCGACTTCCTCAGCCATCACAATACCGAGCTGCTGAACGACCATAAGGAGAACATCCTCGACGATTACTGCGCCCTCATGGCTGCGACGGAGCTTTACAAGGCCTCGCATGATCCGCAGTACCTCGCCGCCGCTAATCGCCGGGCCGATAGCCTGATGGCCCGGCTCACTTCTCTCGGCAAGTACCACGACTACTGGCGCGCCAACGACGGCAAGCGGCCCTTCTTTCACCCGTCCGATGCAGGCCTGCCAGTGGTCAGCCTGCTCGAATATGACGAAATCGCCTCGCCCGCGCAGCAAAAGAAGGTGCGCAACGCCGTGGAGCAATCTCTGCGCTTTGAGCTTTGGGTGACCGCCCAGGTCAACAACCCCTTCGACTATGCGCGCCAGTTGGTGCGGATGGGCGACGGCCAGATTCGCAGCGCCTTTTTCTTTCCTCACGATACCGAGGCCGCTCCGTGGTGGCAGGGCGAAAATGCCCGCCTCGCTTCGCTCGCCGCCGCTGCCCGCATGGCCGCTCCGCTCTTTGTTGACGATCCCGCCTTCCACGCCCGGCTTGAGGACTACGCCTGGAGCCAGCTCCATTGGATTCTTGGCCGTAACCCATTTGATACCAGTATGTTAATGGGCAGCGGGCACAACAATGCTCCCTATATGTTCTTCCGTTACTGGGAATACACCAATGCGCCCGGCGCGATCATCAACGGCATCACTGCCGGATACCATAGCGAGGACTCCATCGCCTTCAACCAGGGGTATGCAGTAACCGGCAAAGATGACGACTGGCGCTGGACTGAGCAGTGGCTACCCCATGCGGCATGGTATCTTTACGCCGTTAGCCTTCCTCATCAGTAAACCTCCCCGAAACATTCTGACGAAAGGAGCCGTTCATGGATCACGAAGAGAATTTCCACCTTCAACAGCAGATCGCCCGGCTCCAGGCTTTGCTTGATACCAGCCACAAAATTCACAGCACAATTGAGCTCGATCGCGTCCTCCGCTCGGTCCTGCAGATTATTGTGCGCGAGTTGGAAATGGCTGGGGCCTTCTTTACGGCCTTCCCATTCTCCTATGGAGATATCTCTCCGCGTTTCCTGCTTAATCCCCCCTCGTCTGACCCCGGTAAGGGCTGCTTCCGCTTTCCGCTGCTTGACCGCAACGGCAATACGCTGACGGAGATGGTGGTTATCACTCGGGACTGCGCCCCGCTCTCTCTTTACGAGCAGGACTTCCTCGAAAACCTGGCCGTCCAGGCCGCCGTTGCCGTGGAAAATGCCCGCTACCACGAGCGCACGCTGGATATGGAGCGCGTCAAGCAGGACCTGGCTTCGGCGCGCGACATTCAGCGCAGCCTGCTACCGCAGACCATGCCCGACATCCCCGGATACACCATCGCCAGCCGTTCGATCACCTGCTATGAAGTCGGCGGTGACTATCTGGACATCGTCACCCTGCCGTCCGGCGAGATCATGATCGTTGTGGCGGATGTTGCCGGCAAAGGACTGGCCTCTGCTCTGGTCGGCAGCTCCTTCCGGTCGGCATTTCGCGCCATTGCCGCCTCCAGCATGTCGCTGACGGAGATCGCATCGCACCTCAACAAATTGCATTATGAAGAAGGCGACCAGTCGCGCCGCCGCTACGTCACAGCCATGTTTCTGCGCCTCAATCCCAGGGAGCATCTGCTGGAGGCCGTCAATGCCGGCCACAACCCAGGATTTTTAGTTAGGAAAGGCGAAAACCCGGTTATGATTCAAGCTAGCGGCACGCCGGTCGGGATGTTACCGTTTTGCAGCTATACCGAGGAAAAGTTCTCCCTCACTGAGAAGACCCGACTCCTCTTTTACACCGACGGCATGACCGAGGTCTTCCGCGGCGACGAAGAATTCGGACAGGACCGCCTGCTTGAAGCATTTCGTAGTTGCAACAGTAACGATGCAAAGGCTATTTTAGATTCGCTGTGGCACGCTGTGGATGCGTTCGCGACTCAGGAAAATCAGAGCGATGACATGACCGCGCTGGTAGTCGGGCGAAAGGCATAGGGAGGAACGGGTGAACGAAACAAGTACGAGTACTATCGAGTTGCGCCTTCCTTCGCGACTCGGCTATGAAAAAGTCGCCATGAGTACAGCGGCAAGTGTCGCTAAAATCATGGGCTTCACACAGGAGCGCGTCGAAGATCTGAAGACCGCCGTTGCTGAAGCCTGCATCAATGCAATGGAACATGGCAACAAGCTCGACGCATCCTTGACCGTCGGCGTCATTCTCTCCGTAGCTTCCGACGGTCTTGAAGTGAAGGTTCTTGATGCCGGCGCTGGCCCGAAAGTGGGCGTGCATCCCCCGGATATTGACAGAAAAATGCATGGAGAAGAAGCCAGCCGCGGTATGGGTATGTTTCTCATCCAATCGCTGGTGGATAAGGCGGAGTGGGTCAGCTCTCCCCCGAGCGGCAGCTACGTACGCCTGGTAATTCTCGTAGATAAGCAGTGAAGATCGAAGGAGAGGTCATGGAGGACATTGGGACTCGGGTGAAATTAGAAGAGGTAAACTGCGCGGGGGGACAGATCTCTGTGCTGCGTTTTTCGGGCGATATCACCAGCACGTCGGAAGCAGCCATCCTTGGTACCTATCAGGGCATCCCTCCGGAGACGACAAAGCGTATTCTGCTCGACTTTTCCAAAGTCGATTACATCAACTCAAGCGGCATCGCGCTCATCATTCAACTGATGTACGCTGCAGGGAAAAATAATCAGTCGATTCAGACCTTCGGTCTGACTCCGCACTTTCAAAAGGTCTTCACCATGGTTGGAATCACCAAATACACCAGCCTGCACCAGGATGAAGCCTCTGCATGCGCAGCTTTCGGGGACTGAACCGGCATAATCAATAGTCGGCTTTTATAGCATTTTCGGAATTACTGTAGACCGAAGTGAAAAGCCTAGAGTCAACGCGACCAACAGGAAGCGGTGACCCTGAAAGGTATAACAAGGCCACACTATTTCCGAAAATGCAGTAATCCACGTTCTATTCCCGCAGGATGCATCCCTGGGCATCCTGCCTTCCCGCCTCTTCTTTGTATGATGAAGCAGAAGAGGCGCTGAATGCCGCAGACCGAAGCTCAGGTTGAGCCGCAGACTGAATCGAATCATCGTGGCCCACAGGCCGAATACACTGCGCGCCTGAACGCAATTGCGCGTGACGAGGCCGTGCTTTCGCAGCGCGACCGCCTGTACATCGCCGTCAAAATTGCCATCTTCGTCGCCGGCGCGCTTCTGGGCGGCTGGCTTATGAAATATGCCCCCGGCCGGTTGCCCTGGCTGGGCATCATGCTCGTAGTCTTTGTTCTCTCCTTCGTACTGCACGAGCGCGTCCTGCGCCGCCTTCGCATCGCCCGGCAGCGCAAAGACTTTTACCAGCGCGGCCTGGCACGGCTCGAAGACCGCTGGCCCGGAACCGGTCAGCAGGGCGAGCAATTCTTTGACGCGACCCACCCCTATGCCCGCGACCTTGACCTCTTCGGCAAAGGTGGACTCTTCGAGTTGCTCTGCGCCGCACGGACCAGCGCAGGCACACAAAAACTCGCAGCGTGGCTGCTGGCTCCGGCGCCCGTTAACGAGATCACCCTCCGGCAAGCTGCGGTCCGCGAACTGGCGCCCCGGATAGACTTTCAGGAGCGGATGGCGCTCGCCGGAGAGGACGTTCAGACCGAGAGCGCACGCACTCCTGAGGCACTTACCGCCTGGGCTGAGTCCACACAGGACTCTGGCAGCGGATCCCCCTTGTTCCGGCTGCTCATTACTGTCCTTGCCACTGCATGGGCACTTAGCATCCTGTTGTGGATGCTAAGCCACCTTGACGCCCTCCCGGTCTGGCACTGGGGCGCCATCGTGCTGGGCCTGAGCGCTCTCAACCTCGTCCTCAATTCCATTTCGCACAAACAGATCGCCGCGTCCGCTGACGCTATCGAGGCCGCCGGAAACGAGCTGCCACTGCTCTCCGCCGTCTTTGAAGCCATCGAGCAGGAGTCCCTGGCATCGCCGAAGCTCGCCGCGCTGCAGTCTCAGCTTCGCGCGACCGGCGCAGCACCGTCGCGGGCCATCAGGACGCTCAACGACTACCGCGAGTACCTGATGAACGCACACAATGTACTCGTCAAGGTAGTGGACCCTTTCCTCTTCTGGACCCGCCGCTGGGTATGGTCATCCGAGCGCTGGCGCAGCCGCTACGGCTCGTCTGTCCGCGTATGGATGTCCGCCGCCGCTGAGATTGAAGCGCTGCTGGCCCTGGCTGTCTTTGCTCATGAGCACCCCGGTTATGTCTTTCCCGAGTTGGCTGCGCCGGCTCCGGACTCCGCGCCTTATCTCGAAGCCGAAGATCTTGCCCACCCGCTCGTGCAGGGCCACGCGGTCGGCAACCATGTAAAACTCGGTCGTGCGCCGGGAGACGCAGCGGGTGTCAACCTTCAGCTCATCATCATCAGCGGCCCCAACATGGCCGGCAAAAGCACCTTCACCCGCAGCGTAGGGGTCAATGCGGTACTCGCGCAGGCCGGCGCGCCGGTTCGAGCAAGCCGCATGGTCCTGTCTGGGCTGCAGGTCGCCGCCTCCATCTGCATCCTCGACTCGTTGCAGGGCGGCCTCTCCCGCTTTTACGCCGAAATCACCCGCCTCAAGCAAATCTACGACCTCACCTGCAAAGACCTGCCCGTGCTCTTTCTCCTGGACGAGCTGCTTTCCGGCACCAACTCGCACGACCGCCGCGTCGGGACCGAATCCGTCGTCCGTGGCCTCGTGCGCCGCCGCGCCGTCGGCATCGTCACCACACACGACCTCGCCCTCACTGACATCGTCAGTACCCTCAGTGGCCGCGCCGCAAACTTCCACTTCGGCGATACCTTCGCCGAAGGTAAGCTCTCCTTCGACTACAAGCTCCTGCCCGGAATCGCCGAAAGCACGAACGCGCTTGAACTCATGCGCTCCATCGGCCTGACCGGAGAATAGCCGCGGCCTCGAATTCCCTATAATTGCCTTTCCATTTCAACCGGAGGATCCACATTCATGAAATCGACTGCGATGCTTTGCGCGGCGCTGCTGTGCGCCCTGCCTGTAGCTGCCCAAACCGCTCCTTGTCCGGCCGATGCAGCGAAGCAGTGCCAGGAGATCGCCCAGATACAGGCTAGGCTCAACGACTGGGCACAGCTCGACCGCTATCGCGCAGCCGACGAAGCACTGTCACCAGCAGCTCCGGGCGAGAATCGCGTCGTCTTCTATGGCGACTCCATCACGGACGTTTGGCCCGTTGCCCAATACTTCCCCGGCAAGCCCTACATCAACCGTGGCATCAGCGGGCAGACCACTCCGCAGATGCTGGTGCGCTTCCAGCAGGATGTCGTGCACTTGCAGCCGGCGGCGGTCATCATTCTGGCCGGAACCAACGACATCGCCGGCAACACTGGCCCTGAGACTCCGAAGATGATCGAAGATAATTTTGCCTCCATGGCGGCAATCGCGAAATACTACGACATCAAGCTGATCATTGCCTCGATCCTGCCCGCTATCGCCTATCCTTGGAGGCCTGGTGTTCGTCCAGCGGACGAAATTCGTACCATCAATGCCTGGCTCAAGGATTTCTGCAGGCGCGACGGAGACATCTACCTCGACTATTACAGCCATCTCGCCGACGCTGAGGGCGGCATGAAGCCCGGCTTATCGAAAGACGGCGTCCATCCCACCCCCGAGGGTTACGCCATCATGGCTCCGCTTGCAGAGAAGGCCATCGCGGAAGCGCTGTCGCAGCCGGGTGCAGGAAAGTAGCGCAAAGCTTTGGTTTTGCTCGGAAGAGCAGGCATGCGTTGCGGTTCCAGGCCCGTCTGGCAAAGACCGCCCGCCGCGCAGGCGCCGCCGGAGGCATTCTCTACTCATAGGCCAAAGCGTCGATTGGGTCCTTTCGCGCCGCCTTCCACGCCGGATAAATCGCTCCCAGCACCGACCCCGCCAGTGCGATCACCGTTGCCTTGATGCGCCATGCGTTGCTGAGCATAAAGGAGAACTTGGCCGAATGCAGTTCGAGCCCGAACTTGAGAAGCTGGGTGAGGCAGATTCCCAGAATGATCCCGGCAATGGAGACCAGAAGCGCTTCACGCAGGATGACGTTCAGGATATAGAGCTTTGACGCGCCCATCGACTTGAGGATGCCGATTTCGCGTGTGCGCTCCAGGACGGCCGTGTAAAGCGATTGGAAAATGACGAGAAAGCCGACGATGACGGCGATGACGATGACGGTGTCGAGAGCAACGTTGAAGCCCGGAAGATGCTCTGGGGTCATCAGCGACATCCATTCCTGGATGGTCTGCACCTGGTAATTTTGCAACCCGGCCGTGTCGTGAATCTCCTGCCGGATGAGCTCCTGATTTTTGAGGTTGTCGCTCTTGATATAGAAGATCGAGGCGTTCGTGGGCGTCCCCAGCAGAGCACCGAGTGTGTGGATGGGTACGAAGATGCGCCCGCCCTTGCCGTGCTCGACAATGCCGCAAACGTGGAAATTATGGTTGACCAGATTCACGGTCGAGCCGACGGTCAGGGGATGACCTTTCGAGCCCGTGCGCGCGTAAAGGTCATCGATGATAACGTCGTCGGGGCCCTTGAATGGCCCTCCGGCGACAAACACGAAAGGCTTGAGCGCGTTATAGCTCTCAAAGTCGATGCCCCAGATAGTCTCCGCCATATTGAAGTCGGCGATGGCTGGCGCGACCACAGACACATGCGGCAGTTTGGCCAGTACGGTGGCGATTTTCGCCGGAACCGGCGCGCCGCCTATCGAGCTGATAAAGCTGGCGCCCGGCGGTCGCACAATGATGTCGGCTCCGATGCCGCTGGTCTGGTTGCGAGCGTTGTTCACCATGCCGACCATAATGGCCACGATCGACAGGATCATCACCACTTCAATGGCGACAGCCACCACACTGATCAGGGTGCGCAGGGGGCGGTGCAGGACGTTGCCGAGAACAATCTTGTTCATTGAAAAATAAGGAGTTATACCAGAACCGGATGACAAGGATGAGCATCTCTGCCTGTATGCCGCAAAACGGCCTCCTTTGTCCTCTCAAGTGTAACAAAGTGGGCATTATCGTTTGTGGTTCAATACGGTACAGAATCAAGTACTGCGATTTTGCACCGATCCTGCGACCAAACATCCAAGTAGATTGCTGAAAAGAAAGGTAAGTAGGCAATTTATCTTTTGACTTGCGCGCCAGACAGTTTTATGCTTGTCTATACGCCACTGTTCCATAGATCAGGCAATTCACAGAAGGTCCCCCGGAAAGGCTGTGAGGATCGGCAAGGATAGTTAGGCACATGATTGAGTTCGGCCAGGAGCTGCGCCGGGAGCGCGAAGCGCGCGGTATCTCCCTCGACGCCATCACCAATGTGACCAAGATCAGCAATCGTCATTTGGTGGCTCTTGAGACCGACCATTTCGATGTGCTCCCTGGTGGCGTAATCAACAAAGGCATTGTGCGCGGCTACGCGCGGACCGTCGGCCTCGACGAGTGTGCATGGCTAGAGCGCTTCATGGCTGCCTATAGGGAGAGCGGCCAGCTTAAGGATGACGACGCTAATTGGATCGCCTTCGCTGAAAATGTGCAGAAAAATCGCCCGCCAGCAAGTGGGCGGCCGGCCATGCGTCTCAGATGGGCAGGCGTCGCCGTGCTGCTGGTTATTCTTGCCGCTCTCGGCTGGTTCGTATGGCACTACGTGAGCAACAAAATGTCCGCACAGGTTCATGTCCCGCAGAACTCAATCACCGCTTCCACCATCGCCCAGCCTCTTCGCCATTGAGTGGCCTCTTCGCCCCTGCCCCCGGGGCTTGTCGCATCATTTTTGCCTTCTTCGCCAACCTCCGTTCACTACTCTGCAATGACCGCTGAGAGCCGCATTTTCCCCTTTGACTCGAAGCTTTTGCCCCACATTTCGCGGTTTAGTACCATAAGAGAGGCACAGTAGCCCGTCTCCTGTTTCCGCCCGGTATCTCCTTACGAATGAAATCCAGGGCCGAACGATACTCTCACGGTGGCGGCGCGCCACGGAGGAATTTCCACTTGTCTCATCGCGATCGTTTTTTGTTCACTTCGGAATCAGTTACCGAAGGCCATCCCGACAAAATGGCCGACCAGATCTCCGACGCAGTTCTTGATGCCTGCCTCGAGCAGGACCCTTACAGCCGCGTCGCCTGCGAAACCCTGCTCGCCACCGGTCTCGTCGTCATCGCCGGTGAAATCACCACCCGCGCCTATGTCGACTTCCAGACCTTGGTCCGCGGCGTGGTCGCCGCCATCGGCTACGACAACGCCCTCTACGGCTTCGACTCGAACACCTGCGCCGTCATCTCATCCATCAACAAGCAGTCGGGCGACATTGCCATGGGCGTGGACACCGGCGGCGCCGGCGACCAGGGCATGATGTTCGGCTACGCCAGCAATGAGACCGAAGAACTGATGCCCGCGGCCATCTCCTTTGCGCACCGCCTCACCCGCCGCCTCACTGAAGTTCGCAAATCGGGTCAGATGCCCTACCTCCGCGCCGACGGCAAGAGCCAAGTCACCATTGAGTACGATGCAAAGACCCACAAGCCCCTCCGCATCGACGCCGTGGTGATTTCCTCGCAGCACTCTGAGACCGTCTCCAACGAGGAGCTGCGCGCCGACATCCTGAAGAATGTCATCCAGGCCGTGCTTCCTGCCAACCTGCTCGATGAGAACACCAAGTACCACATCAACCCCACCGGACGCTTCGTAGTCGGCGGTCCTATGGGCGACAGCGGACTCACTGGCCGCAAGATCATCGTGGACACCTACGGCGGCATGGGCCGTCACGGTGGCGGCGCCTTCAGCGGCAAGGACCCGACAAAGGTTGACCGCTCCGCTGCCTACATGGCCCGCTACATCGCCAAGAACATCGTGGCCGCCGGTCTCGCCGAACGCTGCGAAGTGCAGCTCGCCTACGCCATCGGCGTTGCCGAGCCGGTCAGCGTGCTCGTCGACACCTTCGGCACCGGAACCGTGGATGAGAAGAAGCTCGAAGAACTGGTCCGCGCCAACTTCAAGCTCACGCCCAAGGGCATCATCGAAAGCCTCGACCTTCGTCGCCCCATCTACCGTAAGACCGCGGCTTACGGCCACTTCGGCCGCAACGAGCCGGGCTTCAGCTGGGAGGCAACCGACAAGGCCGCCGCACTCAAGGAGCAGGCCGCCAAATTGACCGCCACGGCTACCACCTAAACGAACGGTCACAACGCAATTCGAAAGGCAGACTCCTCACGAGTCTGCCTTTTGTGCTCTCAGAACCGAATCTCAGAGCAAAGAGTGCATTGGCCTGTTGGCGACAGTTGACACTTCACCGTAACGAGGACTGATGCAAACTAAGCTGTCGATACGTCTGCCGCGGCCGACCGCACCGTCTCAGGGTATGCGGCCGAAGGGACCCACACCGAACGCTTTGGACCTCACGCGGTTGTAGGTGTTTCTTCCGGCGGACGTGACCGAAAGAATTGGGCGAAGCTGGACCGGTAGCGAAGAAAAACGATGATCCAGGGTATGGTCGCGAGCAATGCTCTGCTGATACCGCCTGGATCCATCGTGATGTGGTAGGTCAAAATGTTGACCAGCACCGGAGCCAGAATCGCCAGGGCAAGAGGCACAAAACACCCAGAGAGTAGGAGTATGCCGCCAATGATCTGCACCAGAAAGACCATGGCCATATAGTGCGAAGCAGACATCGCGACGAGGAACTGGAGAGCTACAGGATTGGCCGGTAGCGGTTGGTGGATGAAATGCAGGAATCCGTTCAGTCCGAAGACAGTGAACAGAAGACCCAATAGGTAGCGGGAAACCGTTGCTGCGATCTTCATATCAGTTACCTCGAAAAAGTGATGTCAGATGAATTCGTGTACAGGCAGTTAGACCACCTGCGCGGCCACTGCCTCGACGTAGGGCTGCAGGACCGCCGCGCGATCGGCGCTCGCGGGCCGGAGACCGGCGGTTCCACCAGCGTTGATAAAGATGGTCTGCGTAACGCCGAGAAATGCGAAGAATGCGCGGAGATAAGGTTCGGTGAAGTTGTACGCCGCCAATGGGCTTCCTGCGTCGTATTTCTGACCGGAAGCAACGAGAAAAGTCGCCTTCTTATCGTTCAACAATCCTCGCGGCCGTCCTTCAGCGTAAGTGAATGTCTTCCCCGCGCGTGCAATGAGATCGATCCACAGCTTTGCCGTGGAGGGAATATTGAAGTTGTGCATCGGCACACCAATCACATATTCATCTGCTGCTTCGAGTTCGGCAATCAACGTGTCGGAAAGCTCTAGAATCTGCTTCTGTTCCGGGCCGCGGCTTTCTTCGGGCATATAGGCTGCACCGACCCATTGGGCGGTGACAGGGGCCAGCGGAGTTCGGTTCAGGTCTCTGGAAATCACACTTCCATCCGGATGGAGAGCCCTCCATCTCTGCACGAACTCTTCGGTAAGCTGGCGCGAAACCGAGCCCTGAAACATCGGGCTGGAATCTACGCGTAACAAAGTTGGCATAGCTGTTGTCCCTCCTCAACGGGTGCAGCAATAAAGTCATAACTCCGGGCGGACTGTCCGTCGGTGCCGGCACTGCGAAGAGAACCCGAAGCCTTGGCGTCTGGCGACGGCGGCAGTAATGAGGGAGCCATCTCCCCGGCTCGCCGCAGCCTCACTCCGTGACCGCCGCTCGTTTCCTCCTGGCTCTGGTCCTTTTCGATACACTGCCTCGAACAACTAGCCTGCGAAAGACCTGCTGAGGCCTTCGAGGTGTTTTTGGTCGTCGGAGGCCAGATTTCCGTTTATCGCCACCCGGTCCTGCGGGTGCTCCTGGAAAAGGATGAGGAGTCCGGGAAGGTTGTTATACGCCTTGGCGACTGCGGCGTTGACGTTCTTTATAAACTTCCGTTTTGCCTCAACGGGTAGTCCCGCTGGGACGTACGGAATAAAGACGGGTCTCGGGGGCTCCGATCCCAATTGGCCGTTTTGACTCACGCTGTCCGAAGACCACTCACGCACGTAGATCCGATGATCGTGCGGATATGGCCAGGCTTCGTTTATCGCCTCATAGAGGCCCTTGACCAGTTCCTTCTTCTCTTTGAACTCGATCCCTTCGGGTACATCAAGATATGCGATTGGCATGCATTTCCTCCTGCTGATTTCGCCAGCTTTCATTGGCGTTATGGATTACAAGATGAGCCAGCACGGTGATACGGTGTGGTACTTTGTTACTGTAACTCTGATAGACAGGAGATATCAGCAATGGAACTCAGGCACGTGCGATACTTTGTTGCGGTTGCCGAAATCTTGAACTTTCGGCAGGCAAGCAAACAGCTACACGTCTCCCAGCCTTCGCTGAGCGTCCAAATCAAACAACTTGAAGATGAGCTGGGGGTTCCCCTTTTTTGGCGATCCAGGCGGCGAGTTGAAATCACCCGCGCGGGCGAGGTTTTCTTGTCCGCGGCACGTGAAATCCTGCTGAGACTTCAGCAGGCTTCGGCAGCGGCACTTCATGCAGAGAGCGGTGAGGTAGGAACAATCCGGCTTGGGTTCATTCCGACTGCGGGCTTCCATATTCTTCCCAGGTTTCTCGAGAAGATCAGAAGCACTCTTCCACTTGTGAATGTGGAGCTTAAGGAGGTGAACGAAGTCCCCCAAATCACAGGACTACGTTCGGGAACCCTTGATGTCTGCATTGGTCACTTGAGCCGTACCTACGAGCAAATCGAGAACATGCTGCTGATTCGCGAGCCACTTGTTGTGGCCCTCCCGAAAGCTCACCGCGCAGCCCGCAAGAAAATCGTAGGCGTAAGAGATCTTGAAGGTGAGCTCTTGATTATGCCGTCGAAGGAGCTGTTGCCAAATGTGCATCAACTGATTGCGACGGCCTTTCTGAAGAATCGCATGGCGCTGGACAGATATCAAATTGCGGAACATTTTCAGACCGCCGTCAACCTGACAAATGCCTGCGTGGGATTTGCGTTCCTTCCGTCCTCTGCAAAAGATTTTGTTCCTGACGGGGTCGTGTTACGGACCCCAGGTTTTTCTATTGGACCGTTGGAGACGTTTGCTCTATGGTCGCGCGGCAACGTAGACCCGCTCATTCACCGCGTCCGCACCCTTCTCAAAGAAATCAAGAAGGAATTATAAGAGCAGGCTCATCGTTCAACACAAGGTCGTGCAAGAGATTTCTGCGCGCCTATTCTGCTGGCCTAGACGGAACCGGACAACTCACTATCGAGAAGCGAGACAGGGTATGTATCGAAAAAACGGGCTTTAGTTTCTGATCTTCTACGGGTCACCAGTGAGTGCGAAATCGTCGATGCACTCAGCCATCCGCTTCTTAGCAACCCGCTATATCAGCCACCCGCCTCACCAGCGACCCGCCTCTTAGCCTAAACTCTCTTCATGGAACATCTCTGGACGCCGTGGCGCTACTCCTACGTCACCGACGAGAGCGATGCCCGCAAGGGCGTGCCCGCTGAGCTCAGCGCCTGGCCCGGCGACAAAGGCTGCCTCTTCTGCAACATGATTGCCGCCGTTGATTACGCCGTGGCGCAAGGTATGTCCCGCGACGAGGCAGAGCGCGCTGCTGGGATCGTTGTGCGCGGCGAGCGTGTCTTTATCTGCCTCAACCGCTTCCCCTACAACTCCGGACACATCATGGTCGTCCCCTATGAGCACCAGGCGTCGCTGGCCGCGCTCGTACCAGAGACAGCCCACGAGCTCATGGACTTCGCCCAGCGCACCGAGCGCGCCTTTGCCAGCTCCTACCACCCCGACGGCATGAACCTCGGCCTCAATCTCGGCAAGGCCGCGGGAGCTGGTGTAGCCGCACACCTCCATCTCCACGCGCTCCCGCGCTGGCTCGGCGATACGAATTTTATGACGGTAACCGGAGAAACCCGCGTCCTTCCGGAAGAGCTCGGCGTAACCTGGCAGCGGCTCCGCGAAGCCTTCGCACAAAAACCCTGACCATCCAATCGGCATCTATAGAACCTTTGGGGGTCCTGCAAGATTCTGACATTCAGGAGCGGAACAGGACCTCTCCGTTGCGGCATTTCGGTTCGCGACAGAAAGAGGGGCAGTGTCAGACGAACCGCATTCCGCGCCCGGCTCCCCCAAACCCCGCAAGCCTCTCTGGTTCCACCTCACAGTGTGGATCGTCTCCATAGCTCTGGTTCTTGCTGCAGCGGCACTCACCATCTTTGCCATTTATCTGCATCGCGCCGAGCCCATCCTGCGCCAGCGTGTGATTGAAACCCTGGAGACGCGCTACGACAGTCGGGTTGAGCTGTCAGGGTTCAGCGTTTCTGCGCTGCACGGATTCGAGGTAACAGGCAGTGGGCTGAAAGTCTTCCCAAACTCCCTCGACATGCAGAAGCCGCTCTTCGCGGTAAACAGCTTTCGTTTCCGCACCACATGGCGCGACCTCTTCCGCACTCCGATGCACATCGGCCTGGTGCGCATCAGCGGACTAGCCATCAACCTGCCGCCCAAAAGTCAACGCCACATCATCCCCAAACTCAAAGGCTCAAAGCCCGGCAAGATCGAAATTCTCGTTGACCGCCTCGACATCGACCGCGCTTCGCTCGTCCTCGGAACCAGCAAGCCCGGCAAAGTCCCGCTCGACTTTGAGATCTCCGACCTGAAGATGACCTCCGTCGGAGCCGGTCAGCCCATGAGCTTTCACGCCATCCTCGTAAATCCCAAGCCCGTCGGAGACATTAACTCGAGCGGCACCTTCGGCCCGTTCAACGCGCACAGCCCCGGAGACACACCCGTGAGCGGAGTCTACAGCTTTAAGAATGCCGACCTCAGCACGCTGAAGGGCATCGGCGGCATTCTGTCTTCCACCGGAAACTACCAGGGCACACTGAACAACATCGTGGTCGACGGCGAAACCGATACACCCAACTTCAGCCTCACCGTTGCCGGACAACCCGTGCCCCTGCACACAAACTTTCACGCTATCGTTGACGGCACCAACGGCGATACGCACCTTGAGCCAGTCGATGCCATGCTGCAGAACTCGCATATCGTCGCGCGCGGAGACGTCATCACCGTGCCTGGCCAGGGCCATCAAATTACCCTCGATGTGACCGTTCAGCCCGCGCGCATCGAAGACGTGCTCAAGCTGGCCGTCAATACCCAGCCGCCAGTCATGAGCGGCAACCTTGTGCTGCACACCCAGCTCGACCTGCAGCCCGGAAATGCATCTGTCACCGACAGAATGCGCCTCAAGGGCGCCTTCACCATCACAGGTGTGCATTTCAACAACTCAGATATTCAAAGCAAGGTGGACGAGCTAAGTCTGCGCGGTCAGGGCCATCCGGGGCAGATCAAAAAAGATGCAGAGCAGAACATCAGGCCCAACATCGCCTCCGATATGAGCGGGAACTTTACGCTCGCCAACAGCAACCTCACTTTGACCGGATTACATTATGTCGTGCCCGGAGCGGAAGTAGCACTGCATGGCTTCTACAATCTCGACGGCGGCCAGCTTGATTTCGCCGGCACAGCGCGGCTCAACGCAACCGTCTCGCAAATGGTCACCGGCTGGAAATCCTGGCTGCTCAAACCCGTCGACCCACTCTTCTCAAAACACGGAGCCGGGACCGAAGTGCCGATTCAAATCACCGGCACACGCTCCCATCCGGAGTTTCAGCTCGATTTGTTTCATAAGTCCAGCCAGAATTCAGTTCACAACGGCGGAAACATCACTCCTTGATTGCTCGCATATGCGATTGATATGGAAAAGGCCCGTGCAGATCGCACGGGCCTCATTGCAGTGCTTGTGAGTCGTGTTCTGGAGACCTATCGCACTCCCGTAGCCAACAGCGTTTCGGAGTGGCGCCGCGTGTGTTCCATCTCGTGCACATACGACTTGTACACCGTGATGTGGAAGCAGGCTTGGTAGAACTCTTCCTCCACATCGATTTTTCCTTCCTCTTGCAGCGGCAGCAGATACGCGCGCATCCATGCAATCTCTGAGAGCGACATGTGCTTCTTGCCAATATCGATCGTCGCTCCCATCTCATGCGGCGAAGCAATCTCTCCGGTCGCGGGAGCGGCATTGCCGTTGATCCGAATCAGGTGCCGCTGGAAACTCACCGTGCGCACCGCCGAGTTCACCTCCAGCGCACGATGGAAGCGCACATAGTGCGCATGCGCCAGGTTTTCCAGAAAGACAGCTGTCCAGGGGCGCGTGCAGCGCCGGTCCCGCGGCAGCGTAGGATTCGCCATAAGTTGCAGGCTTACCGGCAAAGGCACCAGCTTGCCTTCACGACGCATCTGGTTCAGTTGCGCCGTGTTCCGGATGCGCTGCAGCCCTTCTTCTTCATCCCGGCGGTTCTGCCGCTCCAGCGAAGCCAGAGAGCCGCGCAGCGGCGGCGGTACATACAAGCGTCCGTCCCGCATCGGGATCGGCGGAATCGTCTCCGCCACATTCAGGTTCTCAGTCTCGGCTCGCTCCTGTTCGACTTCCCGGGTTCTATGCTCCGCGATTCGATGGCCGTGCGCATATTTGTACATTTGCTTGTGGTTCTGGACCGCATTGTGCGCGCTCTTGGGACCCGACTGAACCGTGCGGTTGCGGACCGGCGACGCATGATGAGCTTTAACCTTGGACCCATATTTCGGATGGGGCACACGCTGAGAGTGAACTTTGCGATGGTAATGATGAGCCGGCTTTATGTGGTTCGAGTGATGGTGGACCTTGGTCGCCGAGGCAGAAAACGGCGTACACAGGCCAAGGGCCAGGACGAGAGCGGCGGCAGATTGAAAATAACGCATAATTTGGAACGGCAAAAAACCCGTCCAGAGCCCTTTTAGACTATCAAATCCTCCGCCAGACGTAAGTGGACATCTGGATTCCCCCTCTAGGAACCCGCAAGCCGCGCTCCGCGTACCATCCGGGAGGAAATCTTTGTTTCGATACCCTGCCGGGGTTACAATCTCGGCCAACCGCAAATTTCGGGTTCAGCACCTCGGCGATAGAATCATCCATCACAGCAATTTAAGGATTTCCGGGAGCCACCATGAACGAACTTGCCCAGCCCGTGCCCGCCGGCACAGAACTTACTGAAGTACAGCGCGTCATCGACGTCTTCGTCGCACCCAGCAAAACCTTCACTGATATCCGCCGCAAAGCCTCCTTCTGGGGACCGCTGCTTCTCATGATCGTAGTCGGCGTTGCCTTCAGTTTCAGCGTCCAGCAGAAGATCAGCTGGACACAGGTCTACGAGAATAACCTGCACCAGGCTCCGGCAAAAGCCGCCCAGGTCGAGGCCCAACCGAATGCCGATTCGATCAAACGGATTGGCGCAAAGATCACTCAGATCGTCAGCTACGTCTACTTCATTCCGGTGCTCATCATCACTGCTGTGATCGCGTTGCTGCTCTGGGTCACGGTTAATTTCGGCTTTGGAGGCACGGCAAAGTATGGGCAGATCTACGCCGTCAGCTTCTATGCCAATGTGGTCATGAACATCAAGTTTCTGCTCGGCATCGTGGCTATCTTCGCCGGACTCTCACCCGACTCCTTCCTCATTAACAACCCCGTGGGCAGCAACATCGGCTACTTCCTCAGTTCTGATTATCCGCTTTGGCTCCGCGCGCTCTGCACCCATATCGACGTCTTCGAAATTTGGGGGCTGGTGCTCTCTGTGATTGGTGTCTCCATCGTCGCCAAGGTCTCGAAGGGAAAGGCGGCTGCTGTGGTGGTCGGCTGGTGGGTCATCATCGTGTTGGTCACCAGCGGACTTGCAGCGTTGCAGGGCTGACCGCACCCGTCGCAATTGCCCGCCCGGCCCGCCATTCAGGCCTGCCGGGCGTCTTCCTTTTTGAGCTGCTTTTCCGCCCACAGCGCCCAGCGCCGATAGCGATCGCTTTTCTCTGCCTTCAATCCGTCCAGCACCCCATGCCGGTATCCGCCCGTATAAATCGAGTACATCACCGCCAGGGCGCACCCGGTACCGAAGAAAAACCCGAAGAAGAATCCAAGTATGGTGATCGAGAGCGCATTCATGTCGTAACAGCCTTCGACTCGCCGGCGGCTACGCTCTCCGGTGCCTTGCTCTCCATCTGCCTGATCTGCGCCAATGCGGAACGCAACGTTGTCACCACGCTGTTCGGCTGCGCATTGCCGAACCTCGACCGCAGCTCTTCCGGGTCATCATGGTCGCCCCACAGTCCCACGATCAACAGGTTTTCGGGCAGATGCTCGCGCAATACCTGCGCCAGTTTACGCGCCTGCGCAAACGCAAAGGGAGGCACCGCCGAGATGCACACAATCGTGCCCACATCCTCCGCCAGCCGCGTCATGATCTCCGGCGTGAGCGCCGAGGCGTTCAGCAGCATGGTTTTGTGCCCGCACTGCTCCAGTAGCTGAGAAAACATCGTCCCTGCAATCTCGTCCGCGTGGTCATCCGCCGGAATGCACACCACAGGGCGGGTTCTGTCCGGTGTCGTTTGGTTTTCGGCGGGCTGCTCGATCTGCCGAGGCTTGCAGTCGCTCAGTTCCGCAATCAACTCAATCGAACTCTGATAGAGCCATGTTCCGTGTACTTCGTCCATCACTCCCTTGTGCCGGTCCTGCTCACTTAATATCAGCGCCGGCAGCACCACTTCGTCGTACAGTTCCACCAGATCGCGCCTCTGAAGGAATTTCTCCGCAATCTGCCGCGCCTCCACCTGGTCCATCGCCAACAGCCGTTCGTAGAAGTGCGCCTCTGGAGACAGTTCCGCGTCGTCCCCCAGCAGAATGTGCAGGAATCGCATCTGCGGTATGTGCCGCCCCATGACAATCAGGCACACCGTCAGCGGAGTGGACACTATCAGTCCGGGCCATCCCCATAACAGCGTCCACACCACCGCCATGATCACCAGCGCAAACGACGATATGCCCGTGCGCTTGCCGTAAATGTGCGGCTCAATAAAGTTTGCAATCACAAACTCCAGCCCCGCAAACAGCAGCAGCACCCACAGCGGATGCCACCACCCGTTGAATACCGCCAGCGTAAAGGCCACCGGCGCAAGTCCCGCGATCATCGTCCCCGCGTACGGCACCATACGCAGAATGCCCATCAGCACGCCCCACAGCGTCGCATTGGGAACGTGCAGCAGATATAACCCCACTCCGAAGACCACGCCGTAACCGGCATTCACCAGCACATTCATGATCAGGTACCGGCTGATGCGCCCCGCCGCTTCATTCAGCGCCTGCGTCATCAGGTTCAGCTGCCCTATTCCCGCCAGAAGCAGCAGCCGGTTGCGCAGGTCTTCCCGCTTCAGCAGCATGTACAGCGTAAAGATCAGCACCAGCACCAGCGCTCCCAGCGGCTTCAGCACCGGCCACGCATACTGGCTCAAATACTGATACTTGCTTCCGGGCTGCGCCTGCGGAACCACTTTCACCAGGACTGGCTGGCTCTCAGCCTGCAGGCGTGCCTGCTCGCGTTCGCGCCGCGTGCGCAGCTCTTCCGGTTTTGGCATGGGCGGCGGCGCAGGCTCCGTCTCGCCTGAGATCTCCGAGCCGATCTCCCGCGCGCTTCTCACCGCCATGCCCAGCGGGCCTTGGTTAGGCGCATGCAGGGCTCCCAGTTTGTCCTGGATGTTGTTGCGATAATTCGGCAGGTCTGTCACCACCGCAATCACCTGCCGGGCCACAATCCAGCCCACGCCGCCTGCCAGAGAAAAAGCCAATGCCGCCACCAGCGCCACCGCCGGCAGCCGGGAAATCCTCAGCCTTTGCAGCTGGATCACCGCCGGAGCAAGCAGAAAATTCAAGGTCAGCGCAATCGCCAGCGGAATCAGGATGTCCCGCGCCAGATATGCCCCCACCAGCAAAAAGGCCAGCAGAATCAACGGCTCCTCGCTCAGCAGACTTCGTCTTGATCGTGGCGCCGATGGCACGTTGGACGCCGGCGCTGGAACCGTCGGCAGGGAAGCGGGGGTTGGACCCTTACGAGACATGGGGTGGCTCTAAGATACCGGGGAAATCCTCCGTTCGCCAGCCGAGCCCGGACGCCCGGAGATCTGCCTCGCCTGGCAATGTTGTCGCCGCAGCTCTAACTTGAAGGAACCGCTGCGCCTCGTATTGCGTATTTCTCTATGACTGCGGCACAATCGCCACAACGCGACCCCGCCGCACAGAAAGGATCGCCCAGCCATGATCGCCGCCCTGCCGCCATCGGCCTCTGCCTGGACCGACGAACAACGTGCCATCTATTACGCGAATATGTCCGCCTGGCAAAAGGACGAGGTTGTCGGCGTCCTGCTCGCACTATTTCTCGGGACTTTCGGCGCGCACCATTTCTATTTGCGCCGCCCCGGCCTCGGCATCCTCTACTGTGTTTTCTCCTGGACCGGCATTCCCACCGTTGTCAGCTTTATTGAGGCATTCTTCATGCCGAGCCGCGTCCGGCAGTACAATCTCGCGCTGGCAACCTACTTTGCTTCCACCCTCAGCTCAATGCCGAATCCAGGCACATTCGCGGGAACCGTAACATCGCCAACTGCCTATCCCGCGCCTTCCTATGCGCTTCCATCCACCGGAGCCGTTCGCCCCTGTTCCCGCTGTGGAGCCATGATTCTCACCGGCGCAAATTACTGCGGCCAGTGCGGCGCCAAAGCTGGCTGAAGCCTGCGCCCATCGGCTCTATCGAACTCAACTTTCTCTCTTCTTAGCCAACAACCTTTTCCGCCAGTTGGCCCAGCCCCGCGCCGTCAGTCGTGGCCTGGATCATCGCTTCAAACCCCATGCAGGAGTTGATCATCATGTGGTAAAGGCGTCGGTCCGTCCAGTCCTGCTCAAAATAGCGCTTCACATAGGCCGCGCGCCGCCGGTCCGTCGCCGCCAACTCGCTCTCGGCTTCACTCGCATGCTCCGGGAAATGCTCTTCGAACCAGCGCACCTTGCGCCATTGCGACGCATACACGAACACGTGGAACGCCCCCGGCGCACGGGCCAGAATGCTCGCCGCGCCCCGGCCCAGAATCACGCAATGGCCCTCTTCGGCGATCTTCTGCAAGTATTCACGCACAAATCTCACCATGCTCTCGCTGTCGAAGACCTCTGACTCGGGCAGCGCCGGAAGCCGCTCGACCGAACCGTGCCAGAAGGCCTTGCCGAACCGGTAGTACCACGGATCGAGCCGTTCGTCGCACTTCTCGGCCAGGCTCTGCGAAACCCCGGCCTTCCTCGCTACCTCTTCGATCAGACAGCGGTCAATCAGCCGCCAGCCCAGGTGCTTCGCCAGCAAGTGCGCGAACTCCGCGCCCCGGCTGCCGTACTCGCGTTCCACCGTAATGACCCGAATCATAATTCAGCTCTCAACCCGAGCCGATGCTAGCACTTGTACAGAATGATTTCCAGCAGAGACGCAAAAGGCGTTTGTTGCATCAAACAAACGCCCTGTGCGGTCTAAGCTTGCGATCTAGTACACAACAATCGAGGAAATCCGGTTGTTCCAGGTATGTCCCTTCCGGAAAGGAACCGTCCGCAGATCGGAAACACTCCTGTCGAGTTCCGCGCTCCCGTTGCGGTAATTGCGATCATTGAAGATTCGCACCCGCGCACGGCCGAAGATCTGGATCGAAGAAATATTGTCGCCAAAACCGCCCGGCAGCGACGGCAACCGGTCCCCCGAACGGACGCAGAAATGGTGCCCACGGAACGGTGCGGTCGTGTAAAAGCAGGCCCCACTGCGAGGATTCGGTCGGCGGTCCCAGGAAGGGTTCCACTGGTTGTTCTGCGGCCCATAGGCCCAGTTATTATCCGGTGGCATACGCTGTCCCTGTTGTGCGTACGCCGACACCGCAAACCCCAGAAATACCAGAATCAGAAAAGCTGCAAAACGCTTCATACCTGTCCTCCTGGATTCAAATGCAATGCAACCGCCTTCCACAAATACCTGCGTGTGGGATGGTACTCACTCGACGCTGGGATGCAAATGTCTGCAAAAGTACTTGAGGGTCCCGCAAAAACAAAAGCGCCATCCGCATCGGGATGGCGCTTCGTTACTGGATTTCAGTCGGGAAACAGCTTACTGCTCGCGCTTCCAGCTGATCATCTCGCCCAGCGTAGTCGTTGAGCTGGAAACCGGGGCTTTGTAGGCCTCTACATCGGCGCGGCTGGCCTCTTCGCCCACTGCGCGGATGCTGAGTCCGACCTTCTTCTCATCCTGATTCATCTTGATGATCTTGAAGTCGTGTTCCTCACCCTGCTCAAGCTTCACCGGCGTGCCGTGCGCGTCCACCGCTTCGGACACATGGCACAGACCCTCCACGCCCTCGGCAATCTCCACAAACGCACCGAATTGCGCAGTCCGCAGTACCTTGCCGTGGACCACATCGCCCACGCGATGCTGTGCAAAGAAGGTGTCCCACACATCCGGCTGAAGTTGCTTGATGCCGAGAGACAGGCGCCGGTTCTCTGGTTCCACGCCCAAAACCACGGCCTTTACCTTTTCGCCCTTCTTCAGCACTTCTGAGGGATGCTTCACGCGCTTGGTCCAGCTCAGGTTGCTCACGTGCACCAGCCCGTCAATTCCGTCCTCGATCTCGATAAATGCGCCAAAGTCGGTCAGGTTGCGAACGCGGCCTTCCACATTGGTTCCGATGGGGTAGCGCTCCACCAGGTGCTCCCACGGGTTTTCCTGCAGCTGCTTCATGCCCAGCGAGATGCGCCTGTCCGCCGGATTCACCGCCAGAACCACCGTCTCAACCTCGTCGCCCGGCTTCACCAGCTTTGAGGGATGCTTCATCCGCTTCGACCAGGTCATTTCCGAAACGTGTACCAAACCCTCGATGCCCTGTTCCAGCTCGACAAACGCGCCGTAGTCAGTCACACTCAGCACCCGGCCGCGGACGTGCGCCCCGATCGGGTAGCGCTCCACCGCATCCAGCCAAGGATCGGGCGTCAACTGCTTGAAACCCAGCGAAACCCGCTGCTTGTCTTTATCGAACTTCAACACCTTGACCTGAATCTCATCGCCCACATTTACCAGGTCCCGCGGATGCGTCAGCCGTCCCCAGGACATATCGGTAATATGCAGCAGGCCGTCAATGCCGCCTAGGTCCACAAACGCGCCGTAGTCGGTCAGGTTTTTCACCGTGCCTGTCAGTACGCTGCCCTCTTCCAGGTGCTCAAGTGTCACCGAGCGCTTCGCATTCTGCTCTTCCTCAAGAATCTCCTTACGGGAAACGACTATGTTGCCGCGCTTCTTGTTCAGCTTGATCACGCGGACTTCAATCGACTGGCCGATGTAAGCGTCGAGGTTGCGCACTGGGCGAACCTCAAGCTGCGAGCCGGGCAGGAATGCCTTGATGCCGATGTCCACCGTCAGCCCACCCTTCACGCGGCTCTGGACGATGCCCGTGATTGGCGTTTTGTCATTTGCCGCCTTCTCGATCGTGTCCCACACGCGATGCCGCAGGGCCTTCTCATAGCTCAGGATGTAGCCGCCCTCAGGGTCCTCCCGCTCAATCACGACCTCGACCGGATCGCCGGCCTTCAGCTTTGGCTGACCCGTGTGGTCCAGCACCTGCTCAATGGGAATCAGCCCTTCGGACTTCATGCCCACGTCCACCACAACATGCTTTTCCGTGAGCTTGATCACGGTTCCCGGCACAACAGCGGTGTCGTCAAAGGATTGCGCAGCAGCTTCGGCTGCCTGCTCGCGGTCGAATGACTCAAGCGCCGCGGCAAAATCTTCCATGCTGCCGAAATCAACGTCCTCAGCGATCTCGGCGCTTGCCTCGGTTACCGGCTCTGCGGGGGTTGCGGAAGTGGCTTCCGGTGTATGAGTGACTTGGTTGGGCGAATCGTTCTGATCCGCTGCGGCTTCAAGCGTAGGGGTTTCCATTTGGGTGTTCAGAGGTGTGTTCTCGACTTGTTCAGGATTCAGGACATCTGCCATAACTGCCAGCTCCGGGATTCTTTGGTCGGCGGTCCCGCTTGCCGCCCTGCAGAGTCACAAATAATCCCGTGCACGCACACCGGAACTCAGAGACCATGCAGATTTCTTCGCCGGTGCGTTAGATTCACGGCTGACCCGGGAAGATTCGGGAATCGAAGCCCTTCTCGTCCGGGTCTGCTCAAAGTCTCAAGGAAGAGACGAGGTGTGTGGCCAGTTGAGTGGCCCGGCACTACGTCGGCCTCCAACAGAGGGCTTCCGGCAGGCGGGATTGAGAGGAGCGGCGATTACAGCTTTGCGCATGAATCCCCAGCGCAAAGGCTACTCTTAAACTATAGGGCTGCTCGATTGGCAATGTCAACGAACGTCATCCATCTCGCGGCCATCTCAGCAGATAGCAGAGTGACTTTAGGCACCGTCCGTGCCTATCACGTAAAGCTCTGCCACAACAGAATCACGTTCAGCACGGTGATCACGCTCACCGTCAGCCAGCCCAGCCAGTGCGTCCAGCGGTTATCAACAAATTGCTTCATCACATCCCGATTCCCGGTCAGCATCAGCAGGGGGATCAACGCAAACGGCAGCGCAAAACTCAGCACGACCTGGGACAGAATCAGAATCTTCAGCGGATCAAGCCCGCTCGCAATCACCACCATCGCCGGAATCAGCGTCAGCAGCCGCCTTAGAAAAATGCTGAAGCGGATATGCAGAAAGCCCTCGATAATCACCTGTCCGGCCATCGTCCCTACCGTCGACGACGACAAGCCGGAGCACAGCAGCGCAATTGCAAAAATCAACGCCGAGGCAGGCCCCAGCAGCGGCCCCAGCGTGCGGTGCGCGTCTTCAATCGGATTCATAAGCTCATGCCCGCCGAATACAGCGGCTGCCATCACCACCATGGCGGAGTTCACCAGCCACGCCCCGTTCATTGCCACAAAAACATCAATCGTCTCGTAGCGCAGGTGCCGCAGCCGAGCCAGATATTTATGCCGCGCTGTCTCTGCCCGCTCCGCGTTTACTCGCGGCTGCACCAGCGCCGAGTGCAGATACACCACATGCGGCATCACCGTCGCGCCCAGCATGCCCACCGCAATGTACACGCTCTTGCTGTCCAGCCGCGGCACCAGCGTGCTGAACGCGATCGCGCTCCAGTCCGGGTGGATCATCAGCATCTCGATCGCATAGCACACGCCGATAATGCACACGAAGCCCATGATCGCCAGTTCCAGCTTGCGGAAACCCCACAGCTCAAGCAGCAGAATCACAAACACGCATATCGCGGAGAGCACCGCCGCAACCAGCAGAATCTCCGTCTTGCTCCACCCATACAACAGAAAGCGCGGCCCGAAGAGCAGATAAAACCCCAGCGCCGCCCCCAGAAACTCCGCCAGATCGGTCGCCATCGCCGAAATCTCTGCCGTAATCCATAGAAAAATCGTCACCGGGCGCGAAAATCGGTCGCGGCAGTTCTGCGGCAGAGTCTTGCCCGTGGCAATGCCCAGTTTGGCCGCCTGGTACTGCACAAGGATCGCCATCAGGTTCGACCACAGCAGTACCCATAGCAGCTTATAGCCGAACTCGGAACCGCCGGCGAAGTTCGCCGCAAAGTTTCCCGGGTCGATGTAGGCAATGCTGGCCACAAACGCCGGCCCAAAATACGACCACAGCTCAGACGAGCGCATGCGCGGCAGCAAGCTGGTCCGTTCGGGTCGGGTGGGTGTCGTAGCCATAGCTGGATACTAGTGTAAACTATGGTTAATACAGATGATTAAATTCTGGTTAGTATAAGCGCCAATAAGGCATCCTTCGCCCGGCGAATATCTGTATCCCGCCCATCGGGCACGCCGCGCAAAACTATCGCCCGAGCGGTCAGTCCTCGCCTGGACGGCGAGTCCTGCTGTAGCCTTGCCGTAGGCCGTTTCATTCGACCCTTTCACTCAGGAGTGCGCAGAAGCAATGAAGGTTCTTGTCATCGGTGCGGGCGGACGCGAACACGCCCTGGTGTGGGCGCTCAGGAAATCCCCTCGCATAACAGAGATCGTCTGCGCACCCGGGAACGGAGGCATCGCCTCCATCGCGCGCTCGGTCCCCGCCAACCTCAAGGACCTCAACGACCTGCTCCGTGTCGTCTCCGCCGAAACCCCCGACCTCACCGTTGTCGGGCCTGAGCTGCCGCTCTCGCTCGGCCTGGTCGACGAGCTCCGCCGCCGCGGACTCGCTGTCTTTGGCCCCACTCAGGCCGCCGCCATGCTTGAGACCAGCAAGGCCTTCGCCAAGCGCTTCATGCAGCGCCACAACATCCCCACAGCCCACTACGCCGTCTGCGCCGGGCAAAAGGAAGCCCTCGACTCGCTCCACCTTTTCCATTTTCCTGTCGTCGTCAAGGCCGACGGCCTGGCCTCCGGCAAAGGCGTCCTCATCTGCGAGAACAAAGCCGAGGCCGAACACGCCATCGAAGGCCTCTTCAACGGCAAGCTGCTGGGCAGTGCGGAAACCACCGTCATCCTCGAAGACTTCCTCAAAGGCGAGGAGCTGTCCTTCCTCGTGCTCTCAGACGGCAAGCACGCCACGCCGCTCGTTCCCGCGCAGGACCACAAACGCCTTGGCGAGGGCGACGTCGGCCCCAACACGGGCGGCATGGGCGTCTATTCGACTGACGCCATGCTCGACGCCACCATGCGCGACTGGATCCTCCACCACATCGCCCAGCCCACCATCGACGGCATGGCCGCCGAAGACACGCCCTTCACCGGCGTCCTCTATATCGGGCTCATGATGACCGCGCGCGGCCCTATGGTGCTCGAGTACAACGCCCGCTTCGGCGACCCGGAAACCCAGGCCATCCTCGTCCGCCTCGAAAGCGACCTTCTCGAAGCTTTGGAGTCATGCGTCGAAGGCCGGCTGAGCGAAACCGAGCTGCGCTGGAAGCCCGGCGCCTCCGCCTGCGTCGTCGCCGCCTCCGGCGGCTACCCCGGCAGCTACACCAACGGATACAGAATTGCCGGCCTCAGTGAAGCCGCCCAGGTCCCTGGCGTCGTCGTCTTCCACGCCGGAACCGCACTCGTCGACCGCGATATCGTCACCAATGGTGGACGCGTCCTCGCCGTCACCGCCACCGCCGACACGCTCCAGGATGCACTCCACCGCGCCTACGATGCCATCGCCAAAATCCACTTTGAAGGCATGTACTACCGCCACGACATCGGCCACCGGGCGTTGAAGAGGTAGCGGGAGTCGCGCTTTAGCGCCGCAAGGCGCGTCTGCCTGAACGGCTAGTTCTCCAGCTTCTTCGCCACCAGCTCATTCACCAGCCCCGGATTCGCCTGCCCCTTCGACAGCCGCATAACCTGGCCCACAAAAAACGCAGCTACCGTCTTCTTGCCCCCGCGATACTGCTCCACCTGCTTCGGATTCGCCGCAATCACCTCATCGATCATCTTCTCAATCGCGCCCGCGTCGCTGATCTGCTCCGGCTTCTCTCGCTCGTAGACCACCCCGAAGTCCTCGCCCTTCTCAAAGGCTGCATCGAACAGCTGTTTCAGCTGCTTTGAATTGATCTTGCCGTCATCCAGAAGGTCCGCCGCCTGCGCAATCCCCTTCATCGAAATCGGAGACTGCTCCAGCTCCAGCCCCCTCGCCTTCAGCCGGCTTGTCAGCTCGCTCTGCACCAGGTTGGCCACACGCTTGGGACTCTTCGCCGCCTTTGCCGCCGTCTCAAACTGATCGGCAAACTCGCGCGTTGCCGTCAGCGTTGCCGCGTCCTGCTCGGTAATGTCGTACTCGGCAATCATGCGCGCACGCCGCGTTTCTGGCAGCTCCGGCATCCGCGCGCGAATCTCCGCCTGCCGCTCCGCCGACACAATCAGCGGCGGCAAATCCGGCTCCGGAAAGTAACGGTAGTCGTGCGCCTGCTCCTTCGAGCGCATGGAATACGTTCGTCCCTCATTCGCATTCCACAGCCGCGTCTCCTGCACCACGCGCCCGCCGCTCTCCAGCACCTCCACCTGGCGCTCAATCTCATACTCCAGCGCTGCGCGAATAAACCGGAAGCTGTTCACGTTCTTCACTTCCGCCTTGGTGCCGAACTTCTCCTGCCCTCGCGGCCTCACGCTCACATTCGCATCGCAGCGCAGCGAGCCCTCCTCCATATTGCAGTCGCTCACCGCCGTATAGAGCAGAATCTCCTTCAGCCGCGTGAGGTATTCATATGCCTCATCCGGTGTGCGAATGTCCGGTTCGCTCACAATCTCCACCAGCGGAGTCCCGCACCGGTTCACATCCACATACGTCCGCGTCGCCGAGTCCGGAAACCCATCATGCAGGCTCTTGCCCGCGTCCTCTTCCATGTGCAGCCGCGTAATCCCAATCCGCTTCGGCCCGTTCGGTGTCGGAACCTCGATCCACCCATGCTCGGCCAGCGGCCTGTCGAACTGCGAAATCTGGTACCCCTTCGGCAGGTCCGGATAAAAATAGTTCTTCCGCGCAAAAATTGACCGCTCGCGAATCTCGCAGTTGATGGCCATCGCCGCCAGCGTGGCAAACTCAACCGCGCGCTCGTTCAGCACCGGCAGCGCACCGGGCAGTCCCAGGCACACCGGGCAGATGTTCGTATTCGGAGTCGAGCCAAAGCGGTTCACACAACCGCAAAACGCCTTCGTCTCAGTCAGGAGCTGCACATGCACTTCAAGACCGATGACGGGTTCGTATTTGGCTAAAATCTCCGGCGAAAGGCTCAATGCAGTGCTCATAGCGTGGTTTCAGTTTAGCAAGTCGAGGAATACATCAAAAAGCCGCGAACAAAGCTCTGGCGTTCGGTAAATCCTGCGTTAGCATCGTATGCGGTGAAGATTTTGCTCTGATCGAGTCTGAATGAAGATTCTGGATTTGCTGTTCGGCAAACCTCTGGCCACCAGCGAAGAACGCGCCGAGCAGATTGGCCCGGCAGCCGGCCTGGGGCTTTTCGGTATCGATGCGCTCAGCTCCGCGGCATACGGTCCGGAGGCCGCGCTTGTATTGTTGATCCCGCTCGGCGTAGGCGGCCTTCACTTCGTCCTGCCGGTGATGACCGCCATTATCATCCTGCTGACCATTGTCTTCTTCTCTTACCGGCAAACCATTGAGGCTTATCCCCACGGCGGCGGATCATACACCGTTGCCACCGACAATCTGGGACACGGCGCGGGCCTGCTGGCCGCAGCCGCGCTCATGATCGACTACGTACTCACCGTGGCCGTCAGTATCTCAGCCGGTGTTGAATCCCTCGTCTCCGCCCTGCCCGCGCTCCAGTCGCACACCTTGGCCATCTGCCTTGCCATCCTGCTCATACTCACAATCATTAACATGCGCGGCGTGCGCGACGCCGGCATAGCGTTCATGGTCCCCACCTATCTGTTCGTGGGCACGCTGTTGATCGTCATTCTCATGGGTCTGGCGCGCGCGCTTCTCAGCGGCGGCCATCCTCATCCGGTCGTTGTTCCCCCTGCACTGCCTAAAGCGACGGAAGTGATCAGCATCTGGCTGCTCCTCAAGGTCTTCGCCAGCGGCTGCACCGCCATGACCGGCATTGAAGCCACCTCCAACGGCGTCATGGCCTTTCGCGCGCCCACTACCACCAACGCCAAGCGCACGCTCACGCTCATCGTCGTGCTGCTGTCTGTTCTGCTCGCAGGCATCGCGCTGCTGTGCCGCATCTATCACGTTGGCGCAACTGCGCCTGACAGCCCCGGCTACCAGAGCGTGCTCTCGCAGCTCACCTTCGCCGTTCTGGGACGCAACTGGTTCTACTACCTCACCATGGGCACCGTGCTGGTTGCTGTCTCGCTGGCAGCCAATCCCGCCTTTCAGGATTTCCCGCGCCTAGCCAAGGCCATCGCCGAGCATAACTATCTGCCCCATGTCTTCCTGCTGCGCGGCAGGCGCCTGCTCCACTCTTGGGGAATCTACGCTCTCGTCTTTCTCTCGACGATTATCCTCATCCTCTTCGGCGGCATTACGGACCGCCTCATCCCGCTCTATGCCATTGGCGTGTTTATGGCCTTCACTCTCTCACAGGCCGGCATGGTCGTCCATTGGTACAGGCACAGGGGCAAAGGATGGGTGCGTCATGCCGCCGTGAACGGCTTTGGAGCCATCGCCACTGGCCTTACGCTGCTCATTGTTCTCGTTGCCAAGTTCATCGAGGGTGCATGGCTCGTCGCGGTGCTCGTCCCTCTGCTCATCTTCTTTATGGCCGCGGTCCACCGGCATTACAACCGCGTCAGCCGCGAAACCGCCGACCCCGAACCACTCAGTGTTAAAGAGCTCGATCCCCCGCTTGTCATCATTCCACTCGATCGCTGGAGCCGCATCACAGAACGCGGTTTGCGCTTCGCGCTCAGCATGTCCGACAACGTCATCGCCGTCCACGTCGAGAGCTCCGACGCCAAGGACAAAGGTATCTGCGACGATTGGGAGAATAAAGTTGCTGCTCCACTGCGTGCTGCCGGCAGAAAGGTCCCCCAACTGGTCAACCTCAAATCTCCCTACCGCTTTGTGCTCGCCCCTGTACTGGATTTCATCCTCGAAAAGGAAAAGGATCCCCATACCCAGCAGATCGCCGTGCTCGTTCCCGAGCTTGTCGTCAAGCACTGGTGGGAGAACCTGTTGCACAACCAGCGCGCCAACCTGCTCAAGCTCATGCTGCTGGTCAAGGGCAACCAGAATATCCTCGTCATCAACATACCCTGGTACCTCCAGCGCGGATAGGCCCGTTTTTAACCAGATCGTCTCATACGTTGGGTTAGCATCTTAGGCATCAGTATTTTCTTTCGCTTCGCGAAACCGCATGCAGATCCTCGATTTGCTGTTTGGCAAACCGCTGGCGTCCGGTGAAGAACGGGCTGAGCAGATCGGCCCAGCATCCGGAATTCCTATCTTCGGCCTGGACGCGTTAAGTTCTGCCGCGTACGGACCCGAAGCAGCGTTGACCCTCATGATCCCGTTGGGACTGCAGGGTCTTCACCTTATCATTCCGGTAACCGCGGCCATCCTCGTTCTGTTGGTCATACTCTATTTCTCCTACCGGCAAACCATTGAGGCATATCCCCACGGCGGCGGCTCATACACGGTGGCCACGGAAAACCTCGGCAACGGCCCCGGCCTGCTCGCCGCAGCCGCGCTCATGATCGACTACGTGCTCACGGCTGCCGTTGGCATTTCAGCAGGTGTGGGCGCGCTGGTGTCGGCTGCGCCCCAACTCCAGCCACACACGCTTGCTATTTGCCTTGTGATTCTGGTCATCCTCACCGTCATCAATATGCGCGGGGTGCGCGATACCGGTGTCGTCTTCATGGTTCCAACCTATCTTTTCATCGGCACGCTTCTCACGGTCATCTTTGTCGGCCTCGTGCGTGCGCTTACGAGTGGAGGCCACCCGCACCCGATTGCCCCTCCGCCAGTTTTACCTCCAGCCACGGCCATGCTGACCATCTGGCTGGTGCTCAAGGTCTTCTCCAGCGGCTGCACGGCCATGACCGGCGTCGAGGCCGTCTCGAACGGTGTCCTGGCCTTTCGCGAGCCAACAACCAAAAACGCCAAGCGCACGCTCACCATCATCATTGTTCTGTTGATTGCGCTTCTCGCCGGCATCGCGCTGCTCTGCCATGCTTACGGCATCGGTGCAACTAATCCCGATGCGCCCGGCTATCAGAGCGTGTTGTCGCAACTCACCGCGGCAGTCATGGGCCGCGGATGGTTCTATTACCTCACCATCGGCTCCATCCTGCTCGTCCTCGCGCTCTCGGCAAACACTGCCTTTGCCGACTTTCCCCGTCTCACGCGCTCCATTGCGCTCCACGATTACCTGCCGCACGTCTTCATCCTGCGTGGACGCAGGCTTCTATACTCGCACGGCATTTACGCGCTCGTGGGACTCACCGGGGCGCTGCTCATCCTCTTCGGCGGCGTCACCGACCGCCTCATTCCGCTCTATGCCATCGGCGCATTTATGGCCTTCACCTTCTCACAGACCGGCATGGTGGTTCACTGGTGGCGCAAGCGGGGGCCGGGATGGCAGACGCGAATGGTCATCAACGGCATCGGAGCAATCGCCACTGGCATCACGCTGCTGGTCGTCCTCACAGCAAAGTTTCTCGACGGCGCCTGGGTCACCGCTCTGCTCATCCCGCTGCTGATTCTGGCTATGGCATCGACTCGCCGCCACTATCGCCGGGTCGCCCGCGAGGTTGCCGATCCCTACCCGCTCAACGTCGTGAATCTGCAGCCGCCGCTTGTAATCATCCCCCTCGATAAGTGGAACCGCGTTACCGAAAAGGCTCTGCGCTTCGCGCTTTCGCTGTCTCCTGACATCATCGCCATCCATGTCCAGACCGCCGATGACCACGGCACGAGCGTCTGCGATGAATGGGAGCACAAGATTGCCGAACCGCTGCGCACAGCCGGAATGAAGGTTCCCGAGCTTGTGACCCTCGAATCACCTTATCGCTTCATCCTCGCGCCCGTCATGAACTTCGTTCTCGAAAAGGAAAAGGCGCTCGAACGCCGCCAGATCGCCGTCCTCGTTCCCGAGTTGGTCGTCAAGCACTGGTGGGAAAACCTGCTCCACAACCAGCGCGCCAACCTGCTCAAACTCATGCTCCTCGTCAAAGGAAACCAGCGCGTCATGGTCATCAACATCCCCTGGTACCTCCACCGCGGATAGCCTCAAGCCGCACCCTTCGATTCCTCTTTCCGCATCTCGCCGCCTTCCTGTACTCTGCTTCGCATGACCGACGCACCGGCCCAACCGGGCCTCAAGCGTTCCCTCCGCTTTCGCGACCTCACCCTCTTCTACATTGCCAGCGCGCTTAGCGTGCGCTGGGTGTCCACGGCCGCTGCGGCAGGCCCCAGCACACTTCTCATCTGGATCGTTGCCCTTATCGGGTTCTTCATCCCTTTGGCTGCTTCTGTCCTGGAACTTTCCTCCCGCTATCCCGATGAAGGCGGCCTCTACGTCTGGACCCGTGAAGCCTTCGGCCCATTCTCCGGATTCATCACCGCCTGGACCTACTGGATGAGCAACCTGCCCTTCTTCGCCTCAGTCCTCTACTTTGGCGCAGGTGCCTCGCTTTTCGCCTTCGGATCGCGCGGGCAACACCTCGTTCACGACAGCCGCTATTACCTGATCTTCACGCTTTTCTGGCTGGCCGCCATCACCGTGACCAACATCATCGGTGCCGACGCGGGCAAATGGCTGAACAACATCGGCTCGCTCGGCAGCGTCCTCCCCATCGCGCTGCTCATTCTGCTGGCAGCCGTCTCTGCCTCACGCTTCGGCTCGGCCACCGCCTTCCACGCGCACCAGCTCGCCCCGCACCTCGACTTTAAAAACGCAGTCTTCTGGTCCACCATCTTCTTTGCCTTCGCCGGATGCGAAGCCGGTTCCTTCATGGGCGACGAGATTGAAAACCCGCGCCGCAACATCCCCCGCGCGCTCCTCACCAGCGGAATCATAGTCGCCGGTGGCTATATTGCCGGAACCACCGCCCTGCTGGTCGCACTGCCTTCGCATGCAGTCGACGGCGTCAACGGCTTCATGCACGGAATGTTCGTACTCTCCGCGCGCATGCATGTCGGTTGGCTTGCAGTTCCTGTCGCACTTCTCATCTCGCTCAACATGGTCGGCGGAGCTGCCGCCTTTCTCTCCTCCACCTCGCGCCTTCCCTTCGTCGCCGGAATCGATGCCTACCTGCCCCGCGCCTTTGGACACATCCATCCCCGCTTCCGCACACCTTGGATAGCCATTGGGATCTATGGTCTCGCCGGAATCGTCACCGCCGCCCTCGGCCAGGCCGGAACATCCGTCCGCGGGGCCTACGACGTTCTCGTCAGCATGTCCATCTTCAGCTACTTCATCCCCTATCTGTTTCTCTTCGCGGCCCAAATCCGCCTGCAGCGCCGCCCCGTCGGCCCCGGTGTCATGCGCATTTGGGGTGGCCGGCCCGTCGCCATCGCACTCGCCTCCATCGGCCTCCTCAGCACAACCATCACCCTCGTGCTCTCCGTCATTCCCGGTGCTGACGAGACCAACAAGGCCCTCGCGGTCGCTAAAGTCATCGGCTCGACCGCTCTCCTCATCAGCGCAGGCGTCATCGTCTACGTCATCGCCGAGCGCAAGAAGGCCCGCACCGTTGCAGAGACCGTCCGATAGGTGATACTGAATCTTCCGGAGACCTCAGCCTTGTCCTCACCCACTGCTGCCGTACTCGGCCTTATCGGACAACCCGCTACCATTCGCGATCTGGCTGCACCCCCCTGGGACGCCGTCATCGTCGGTGCCGGACACAACGGCCTCGCCTGCGCCGCCTATCTCGCCCGCGCGGGCAAGCGTGTACTCGTCCTTGAAGGCCGCGAACGCATCGGAGGCGCCTGCACCATCGAAGAGCCGTTTCCCGGCGTGCGCATGTCTCCCTGCGCCTATCTCGCCGGACTCCTGCATCCGCTCGTCATCGAAGAGCTGGGCCTGCCCGCGCGCGGCTTCCGCTGGACCCCCGCCGTCAACGGCCTCTTCGTGCCCTTTCTCGACGGTTCCAGCGTTCAGCTCTGGGACGACGACGAAAAGTGCGATGACGAAATCCGCCGCTTCGCCCCACAGGACCTCGACGGCTGGCGCGCCTTCTGCGATGTCATCCGCCGCCTCCGCAACGCGCTCCGCCCAGAGGGCGAGCGCGACTTATGGATCGGCGATGCGCCCTCACCCGAAGAAATCAACGCCCGTCTCGGTTCCGACACCGAAGCCCGCAACGTCCTCTTCCACTGGTCCATGGCCGAATTCCTCGAGCACTACCTCACCGATGAGCGCCTCCACGTCGCCCTTCTCGGTCAGGGAGTCATCGGCACGAACGCCAGCCCTTTCGATCCCGGAACCGCCTCCATTCGCTTCCATCACGCCTCTGGCCGCCTCGGCGGAATGCCCGGCATGTGGGGTTACGTGCACGGCGGCATGGGCATGGTTTCGTTTTACCTTTGCGACGCAGCCCGCGAAGCCGGAGCCACCGTCGCCGCTGGTATTCCCGTCGCGCAAATCCTCCCCGGCGAGGGCGTGTTGCTCGAAGGTGGCGAAAGAATCTCTGCGCCAACCGTCATCTCCAACGCCGATCCGCGCCGCACCCTCGCCCTGCTCGGCAGTACAGCCGATCCCGCCTGGCGCGCACAGGTCGAGTCCGTCCCCATCGAAGGCTGCACCGTCAAGCTCAACGTGCTCCTGAACGAGTTGCCCAACTTCACCGCTCGCCCCGGCACCAGCCAGCCCCACCACTTCGGCCAGATCAACGCCCCGCTCACCAAGCAGGAGTGGAAGACCAGCTTCTCCGCCGCCCGGCGAGGCGAAGTCGCAGATCACCTCTGGTGCGAACTTTACTTCCAGAGCGCGCACGACCCCACCGTCTGCCCCGCCGGACAGCACACCATGAGCATCTTCGCCCAATATGTTCCCTATACCTTCGCCCAAGGCGCCGGATCAGCGCAAAACCGCTGGGACACCCGCCGCGACGAAATTCGCCGCCTTGCGCTCAACTCCATCGGCCGCTTCTGCTCCAACTTGGATACCGCTGTCATCGATGCCCAAGTCCTCGGCCCTCCTGACATTGAAGCCAAGGTCGGCCTGACTGGCGGACACATCTTCCAGGGCGAGTGCCTGCCCGGCTTTATGTGGTCGCGCCGTTTGTCTGCCCGCACACCTATGCCCGGCGTCTACCTGTGCGGGGCCTGCACCCATCCCGGCGGCTCTGTCATCGCCATCAACGGACGCAATGCAGCCATGGCCGTTCTGCAAGATGCACCAAAATAAAGCATTGACGAACTCCAAGCCACTGCCTATGCTGGATGCAGATCGGGTATCGGAATTCAGAGAGCTGTCGTATCCATCTCCTTGGATTCTTAATATTCAGGGCTGCCAAATGATTCGCACCTGGCCGCCATATAGCGAATACCCGGCTTCGACCTCCCCACACCAGCGCCTGAGAGGGCTGTATGGATTTTGTTTCCTGGGTACTGCAACGCCTTGATACTCTTCTGCCGGACGTCTCTGCGAGAACCACCATGGATTCGCCGCCCCAGCTTGATTTGAAGGACGAGCGTCTCCATAACTACCTTGAGCCAGATGTTCAGGCGGGAAGCAAGAGCCCGCGCCGTACTCGACGATCTGCCGCCTGAGAGTCTTGCCTAGCTCCGCATCGCAGCCACACCCGAGGGAGAACCTCGTCATCAGTCCGCGACTCCGTGCAGTCGCGCTCTATGTTCGTTTCTCACCCTTCCCAGCGCAGCTCCATCAGATCCAGCTCCCGCTCAATGCCCCGCAGTGTGCTTTCGCGGAACTGCCCTTGCTGACGCAACCGCATCAGCTCACCGCGCTGCGCCGCCCTTAGTTGCGCGCCCAGCTCGCGGTACTTTTGCTCCAGCTGCGCCTCATTTTGCGTTTCCCCCTCACTCTTACTGTCCAATCCCTGAAGCCTCTGGTTGTATGTCCGGATCATCTGATCGACAACCTTCGCCTCCACTTCATCCTTCGACGTATCAATTCCGTGCAGCGTGCGCAGCACAAAGCGCAGCATCTCGCGTCGCGCCTCCAGAGCGTCCTGCCGCGCCGCTTCCGGTTCAGTAATACCCAGCTTGCGAATCAGGGCCGGCAGCGTGAGCCCTTGCCCCACCAGGCTCGCCAGAATCACCGAAAATGCCAGAAAAATAATCGTTTCCCGGGCCGGGAACGGTGTCCCGCTGTCAGTTAGCACCGGCAGGGAGAGCGCAGCCGCCAGTGTCAGCACGCCGCGCATGCCGCTCCACGCCATCACCACCAGCTCGCGGGGATTTTGCCGCTGCACTTGTTGCTTCAGCATGCGTACACGAATCCACTGCGCAAAGTAGGCCCCTGAATAAATCCACAGCAGCCGCAGCACCACCAGAATTCCGAAGACCAGCGACGCCTCTGCCAGCATGTGCGACCAGGGCAATGGCCCATGCCCCCTGTTCGGTCGTATTCCATCCAGAATCGACGGCAATTGCAGGCCGATCACGATGAACACCAGTCCGTTCAGCACAAAATCAATCATGCCCCAGACTGCACGCGCGTCCAGTCTGGCACGGCTGCTCAGCGTCTCAGGAGCCGTCCGTCCCACATACAGCCCGCACGCCAGCGTCGCCATTACGCCGGACGCATGCAGTGACTCGCCCAGCAGATATGCAAAATACGGCGTCACCAGTGAGACCAGAATCTGCAGCTCGCTCGACGCCGGAAATTTGCGAACCAGCAGCTGGTCAAAGCGCGTCACCAGCCATGCGATCAGCAGCCCGGCCCCTATGCCGCCCAGCATCAGCCAGACAAACTCCCCTACGCCCTCCATAAACGACGGTATCGCCCCCGAAACCACCATCGCCGTCGTAAACTGTAGCGCCAGCAGCCCGGTCCCGTCGTTTACCAGGCTTTCACCCTCAATGATCGAGAGCAGCGAATGCGGCAGTCCCACCCGCGTCGCAACTGCGGCCACGGCAATTACATCTGTCGTAGACAGCACGGCTCCCAGCACCGCGCCGCTCCTCCAGTCGAAGCCCGGTATCACAAAGTGCGCAAATACGGCGATGCCCGCCACCGTGAACCCAACCAGCCCCAGCCCCAGCATCAAAAGCACCGGCATGTTGGCCCGGAACTCGCTCCACGGCGTGTTCAGCGCGCTGGCAAAAACCAGCGGCGGCAGAATCACCAGAAATACAAAGGTGGGATTCAGCGAGACGTGCGGAATCACATGGAAGAAACTCAGCACCAGACCGCCCACCACCAGAATGATCGGGTACGGCGTCTTGAGCTTCTGCGCGAACACCGCCAGCAGCGCCACCAGCACAACCAGAACCAGCAGCGTCAGCTCGATATGATGGATTCCTGAGCCCATACTCTCTTCGTTATATCAACCCCCTCGGTATACCAGTCGCGGATGGCTGGGAAATAAAGAACGAAGCATCCTCTTGTCGCTCCGCCAACTGACCACCCCTCAACCGGCCGGTTTTTAGCTGACTACGTTACTAGCTATAATCAAAGGTTGCGCGTTTCCACGCGCTGCAAGCTCTTGCAACTCGATTTTTTTGACTGAGCAAGGAAAGGATTTCGATGCCGACGGACGTAGTTATGCCCCAGATGGGCGAGTCAATCTTTGAGGGAACCATTACCAAGTGGCTGAAGAAGCCCGGCGACGCTGTTCAGCGCGACGAGCCGCTATTTGAAATCTCCACCGACAAAGTGGATGCAGAAATCCCCTCGCCCGCTGCCGGCGTGCTCAAAGAGATTAAGGTCGCCGACGGCAACACCGTGCAGATCAACACCGTCGTCGCCGTCATTGATGAAGCAGGCTCCGCAGCCGCCTCCGCTCCCGCACCCGCTGCACCCGCGTCCAGGCCCGAAGCCCCTGCGCCCGCCGCTGCAGCGCCATCTGCTCCCGCACCCGCCGCTGCGACTGGCCCCGGCACCGATGTCGTCATGCCGCAGATGGGCGAATCCATCTTCGAGGGCACCATCACCAAGTGGCTCAAGCAGGTCGGCGACTCCGTCCAGCGCGACGAGCCCCTCTTCGAAATATCCACCGACAAGGTCGACGCCGAAATCCCGTCGCCCGCCGCCGGAGTCCTCAGCGAAATCAAGGTCCCTGCTGGCAACACCGTGCAGATCAACACCGTCGTCGCCGTCATCGGCGGCGCGGCTGGAGCTTCGGCTCCTGCACCCGCCGCAGCGCCGGCCCCCGCCGCCACAGCTGCCGCACACACGCCCGCTCCTCCAGCGGCAGCGCCCGCTCCCGCCGCTGCATCAGCCGAGCATGCTCGTTCCTCGCCGCTCGTGCGCAAGATCGCCCGCGAAAACAACATCGACCTCAGCAAGGTCCCTGGCACCGGCGCAGCTGGACGCATCACCAAGGAAGATGTGCTCGGCTACTTGAGCGGCGCTCCCGCAAAACCTGCCGCAACTCCCGCGCCTGCTCCATCCGCACCCGCTCCTGCAGCGCCTGCCGCCGCCAAGCCTGCAGCTCCCGCGGCACCCGCCGCTCCCGCGCCTGCGCCCGGCGAACTCGTTCCCATGTCCAGAATGCGCTCCATCATCGCGCAGCGCATGGTCGACTCCAAGCACACCAACGCGCACGTCCACACAGTCTTCAAGGTGGACTTCACAAAGATCGTCAAGCTCCGCGAAAAAGAGAAGAGCAAGTATGAGCAGCGCAACGGCGTCAAGCTCACCTACATGCCCTTCATTACCCGCGCCGTCATCGCCAACCTGCGCAAAATGCCCATAGTCAACGCGCAGATCGAGGGCGACGCCATCCGCTATCCCAAAAACATCAACATCGGCATCGCCGTCGCGCTCGACTGGGGACTCATCGTTCCCGTCATCAAGCAGGCCGAAGAGAAAAACTTCCTCGGCATCGCCCGCGCCATCGCCGATCTGGCCGAGCGTGCCCGCGGCAAAAAGCTCAAGCCCGACGAAGTCGGCTCCGGCACCTTCACCATCACCAACCCCGGCATCTTCGGCGAGCAGTTCGGCACGCCCATCATCAACCAGCCTGAGTCGGCCATCCTCGGCGTCGGCGGCCTCTTCAAGGAGCCGGCCGTTGTCACCGCCGAAGACGGAACCGACTCCATCGCCATCCGCCACTTCCTGCACCTCACCCTCGGCTTCGACCACCGCATCATCGACGGAGCCGACGCCGGCAAGTTCATGGCCGAGGTCAAAAAGACCCTCGAAAACTGGAACGAAGACATCGGCTAGGCTGTATCGACATATAAGAGATTGCTAATTGGTGGATTTCAATTAATGAACGATGTCATTCTGAGCGAAGTTTGGCGCGTTTTCGCGCCAAACGCAGTCGAAAGCCGGCCCTGAGCAAAGCGAAGGGAACCTGCGGTTTCTGCGCTGGGCGATAAAGCGATGCGGAAACAAAGACGCTTGTTGAATTGCATGCTGCATCTATATGTAGATACGGCCTAACCAATCCAAATCCCAACACCAAAGGGCAGGCCGCCGCGCCTGCCCTTTGTGCTTCTCAATAACGGATCATCAAAACTGAAAAGCTACCGCGAGCGGATTTGAATCCACAAACCCACACCCATCCAGAACAAGCAACGTCACAGCCAGCCGAAAACCCGACGTAAACACAACAACCGCGTCGGCCCGATAGCGTAAACCTACGTCTGAGCGAAACCTTGCCGACTTTGAGGACTTATCAGGATCGCTGCCGCTCTGATAGTCTAGCGTTTCCAAACTAGGAGGACTTGTGCCCGAGGACGACGACCAACTCTCACTGATCAAACTTTCGCCAGAGGAATTCGCACCAGTTGGTGGTGAGAGTGAGGATGATCTACAGGGGCTCGATCCAAAGACCCTCTCAGAGGCTGTTGTTTTTGCAACGGACTGGACCGCTGAGACAATTCTTCGCCAGCTGGAGCGCGGGAACATTTACATGAATCCCAAGTACCAGCGACGCGACGCATGGCGGTCCGCAATTAAGAGTAGATTTATCGAGTCGCTCATACTCGGCTTGCCAGTACCTCCGTTGGTCCTTGCTGAAGCGAAGGGAAAGCGCGGATCGTACATTGTTATCGACGGTAAACAGCGGCTACTAACAATCCGACAGTTTGCTGCTCGTCCCGACGACTCAATATATCCGCAGTTAAAACTAAAGGGGTTGGAAATCAGACCTAGTCTAAACGGGAAGAGCATGTCCGACCTCGAAAGCGACCCTGCCGGCAAGTCCGATCTCGACGGGTTCCAAAATCAAACAATAAGGACTGTTGTTCTTAGAAACTGGCCCAATGATAGCTTTCTTCATCTTGTGTTTCTTCGCTTGAATACAGGAACGGTCCAATTGTCTCCACAAGAGCTACGGCAGGCACTTAGCCCAGGACCATTCGTGGACTTTACTGTCGAGTATTCAGGAAGCAGTGTTGGCTTGAGACGTTTGTTGAAGGCACGGGAACCGGATTTCCGAATGCGAGACGTCGAACTACTCGTTCGCTTCTACGCCTTTCAGAACTTCCTCAATAGCTACAACGGAAACCTCAAGACGTTTCTTGATAATACGTGCACTCGCCTGAATCAGAACTGGGATACTTCCCAGACATCGCTTAAGCACCAAGCAGAAGAATTTGAAGAAGCCATGGAGGCAACTTTCACGATCTTCGGCGATCATGCCTGCCGCAAATCTGATGGGCAAGGATATGAGACAAGGCTTAATAGAGCGGTGTTCGACATCATGATGTATTTCTTTGCGAAGAGGGAAATCAGAGAAGCTGCGGTTCGGCATGCAACGGCCGTCGAAGAGGAGTTCAAACGCATCTGCAGCACGGAGGGCGATTTTCTCAAGTCGATTGAATCCACAACGAAAAGCATCCCGGCCACACAAATCCGGCTGACAATTTGGGCTGAGGCTTTGAGCCGGATAACCGGTCAGCAGGTGGAACTACCAAAGGTTGGTTACGCATAACGACATGCCCCAATCAGTGCGCTTACTACAGCTGAAGAAACGGTTAACCATCCTTCGCCGCCACTTGCTACCAGCAGACCTATCGGCGACAGGCTCCTATTCACTGCGCGTTCTTGATAGGGCCCGAGGTTATCGAGTCCTTGTTCATGCGGAATTCGAAGCTTATTTGGAGGACCGGTGTTGGGCTGTAGCAAGTGGAGCGATACAGCAGTGGAAAGTTGATAAGAAACCGCGTCACGTCTTGATGTCTCTACTGACCCGCTGCGGTCCTAGCGCGTCGAACAGTCTTACTCTAGAAGATAGAGTTGGAAAGGCAGGAAATTGCTACCACCATCTAATCCAACAGAACCACGGCATACGCGAGTTAAACCTCGAGAATCTCTTGCTGCCTGTGGGGATTGAGCTAACTGATCTCGACGGGACATGGGTAAGTACGATGGATTCGTTTGGGGTGGCACGAGGCGAGGTTGCCCATAGTGCGATAGGAGCCCAAAAGCCCATTGATCCTCAGACCGAATTGAAAATAGTAAAGCAATTGCGTGAAGGCCTCGGGGATCTAGACGAGCTTATAAACACGCTTGGGTAAATGTCACGCCCAGGAACCACGCATTTCGGATGTCCGGGCTCGTAACCCGATGGCCACAAAATTCGATCTACGAATTCCAATGGTTCCGCCACCAGATACAAGGATGACAAGCCCTCGCTGACCGCTCTTTAGCTGACTCGCCTGCGTCAGCAGGCGCGCTGACCCGCTTGCAAAGCAAGCGAGCTGACCGCTCTACAGCTGCCCCTCAGCCTCCAGCACCCGCTGCACCGCCTCTTCCGGAGTCGCGCCCACCGCCGACAAATGCCCCATCTTCCGCCCGCGACGAGGAGAATGCTTCTCATACAAATGCAGCCGCACCCCCGGCACCGCCAGAGCCCTATCGAACCGAGGCTCACGCCGCTGTCCCGCATCATCCAGCCACAAATCACCCAGCAGATTCGCAATCGCCGCCGGCTGCACAATCCGCACATCCCCCAGCGGCAGATTGCACACCGCCCGCACCGCCTGCTCAAACTGGCTCGTCACGCACGCGCGCTCGCTCGCATGGTAGCTGTTGTGCGGTCGCGGAGCCATCTCGTTCACCAGCAGCTTCCCGCCTTTCGTCACAAACATCTCCACCGCCAGCAAACCCTCCAGCCGCACCGCATCCGCAATCCCGCACGCAATCTGCTGCGCCTCCCGCTCCAGTTCGGGCTCAATCGACGACGGCAGCACACTCCATGCCAGAATCTGATTCTCATGATGGTTCAGCGCGCTCGAGAAGCTCTTCGTCTCCCCATTCGGAGCACGGGTCACCATCACCGAGATCTCTTTCTCCAGCTCGACTGCCTTCTCCGCCACGCACGGCTTGCCGCCGAGTAGCTTCCACGCCTCCGCCGGAGTCGTCGCATCCGTAAACCCCAGCTTCACCTGGCTGCGCCCGTCATATCCCCCCTTCGCGCTCTTCACAAACAGCTTCGGCCCAATCTCCGCCGCTGCCTTCTCCAGATCCGCAGCGCTCGCAATTGCGCGATACTCCCCCAGCGGAAACCCATGCTCGCGAATCCAGTCCTTCTGCCGAATGCGGTCCTGTATCATCCGCAGCGCATCCGCGCCCGGACGCACCGGAGCATACTTCGCCGCCGCCTCCAGGCACTCGATGGACACCTGCTCAATCTCCAGCGTCACCACATCCGACCCGCGCGCTAAATCCGCCGCTGCCCGCGCATCATTCCATCCACCTTCAAAGCAGGCATCCACCACAAACCGCGCCGGACACGAAGGATCGGGGTCCATCACCTGCACGCGATACCCAAACCCGCGCGCCGCCATCGCTGTCATGCGCCCGAGCTGGCCGCCGCCCAATATCCCGATTGTCGATCCCGGGAGCAGCACTTTCTTCTCACCGCTCATTGGCCCAGTTCCTGCACGAGCACTTCCTGGCTGCGCTCCTTGCGCCACGCGCGCAGCTTCTCGCGCAGCTCGGCATCCGTCGTCGCCAGAATCTCTGCCGCAAACAGCGCCGCATTCGCCGCGCCCGGTTTACCGATAGCCAGCGTGCCCACTGGAACGCCCTTCGGCATCTGCACAATCGAGAGCAGGGAATCAATTCCATTCAGCATCGTCGCCGGAACCGGCACGCCCAGCACCGGAACCAGCGTCTTCGCCGCCAGCATCCCCGGCAGATGCGCCGCCCCGCCTGCACCGGCGATAATCACACGCAGCCCGCGCCGCTCCGCGGTCTCTGCATACTCGAACAGCCAGTCCGGAGTGCGGTGTGCGGAAACCACCCGCGCTTCATGTGGTATTCCAAACGTCTTTAGTATTTCAATCGCGGGCGCCAGCACTTCGTAGTCGCTCTTGCTGCCCATCACGACCCCTATCAGGGGTTTTGCGCCGGAGGCGCGTTTGCCTGGACGGCCAGTCCCTTGCTTCATGCTGTGATTATAAGTGGAGCCTCACGCTTCGCCCGAAAGCAAAAGAGCCTCTGCTCGCGCAGAGGCTCTTTGTACATTTCAGGTCCAGGCTACTGCATGGTCACGCCGCCGCCTGCTGCCTTGTTCTTCTGCTCTTCGTTTTCCTTGCGGGCTTGCATGGCCTTTGCGCTCCATTGATCGACCAGCGCCATGTCGGCCTTGCGTGCAGCCTCATCACCACAATCAAAATCGGCTTTGCGCCGATACATCAGCTGAAGATAGACCATCGCATCATCGTAGGTCGGGCGAATCTGAATGGCCTTCTGCAGGTATTGGATACCCTCATCCACCAGCGGTGTGTTCGCCTGAATGATTGCCTGGCAGGTTTTCTTCGGCATTTTTGTGTTGCCTTCGCCGTTGTCCGTCAGGCCTGCGTCTTTCAGGTTTTGCACGGCGTTGCGGTATGCCAGCCGCCAGTCGATGCTGCCGATCGTATACGCTGCCTCGGCGTCATTTGGATCCACCTGCAGCACCTTCTCCTGCCACTTCTTGGCATTGTCGTAATCGTCGATGTTGAAATAGATGCTCGCAATGCCCTTGATCGCATTCACATTGTCCGGGCTTTCCGCCAGCACCTTCTGAAAGTTCTCAATGGCCAGATTCGCCATCTTCAGGTTTTCCGGCGTCTTCAGATCAGGTACAACCTGCTGCGCATATGCCGTCGCCAGATAGGAGCGCGCCATTGGCAGCTTGGGATCGTCGTTCACTGCCTGTTCGAAGTGGTCGATAGCCTCTTCGTACTTCGCGCTCTTGTACGCCTGGACTCCCTTGTTCAACTGATCGCGGGCCTTGAGTTTTTGGCAGCCGGTCACAGAAAGCAGCACCGCAAGAGTGGCTGTGGTCATCACCGGAAAACGTGCAATTCGATTCATTCTGTCTCTGTTCTCCTTCGATCGCCGGACATGCCCACTAAACCGGGATGCCTTTCCGCCAGGGAATTACGCTTCCCCGCGCGGTAATTGTACTCGGTCTGCCCGGCGCTGCAACCTCACGCCGCTCAAACCTCAAAACTTCGGCGCGGTCCGCATTCATCAGCCCGCGCCGCTTCAACTCTCTATTGGCCCGCTGCAATCTTGGGTGTTATCAACCCGATGTGATCGACCCCCACCGCGTGGGCCATATCGATCGCCTGCGCTACCGTCTGAAAGTTCAGGTTCGGATCGCCCTGGATAAAGATCACCTTCTCTGCGCGGATCGAGTAGATCGCGTTCAGTCTGCTCCGCAGTTGGTTGGAGGGCACATCGTCCTGGTTGATCTTATAGCTCGGCAGCCCGTTCGCGCCGCCCAGAATCTGCAGCACAACCGTCTGCTGGTTCGGCAGCGCCGTCTTGTTCTTCGGAGGCTGCGGCACCAGCGCGTCCAGGCCCTTCGGCGTGACCGGCACAATCGCCATAAAGATGATCAGCAGCACCAGCAGCACGTCGATCAGCGGAGTCACGTTCATGTCCGCGTTTAGCCCGCCGCTACCACCCACACTCATTGCCATAGGTCAATTCCCCGTTTCCGGCCCCTGAAGGCCGGCAGTAAAATTCCGGCTATTCGCCTGCGCCGCCCGAAGGAGGCAGATTGTTCTGCCTGTTCTCCGTCAGCAATCCAACGTCTTCCACGCCGGCGGTGCGGACCGCATCAATCGCGTCCTCAACCGTGCCGTAGTGCGCGCGCGCATCCGCGCGAAAATAGACCGTCTTATCCATCTTGTTTTGCAGTTCGTTCGCGACCTTCGAACCCAGCGTGTCCAGCGTTACCTGGTCCTGTCCCAGATAGACCTTGCTGTCACGGGTAATCGCGACTACAACTGCGTCCTGCTTGCTGGCATCGTTCATGGCCACCGCAGTGTCTGTCTTGGCCAGGTCCACATTCACCTTTTGTTCGGCCAGTGGGGTAATAACCATGAAGATGATCAGCAGCACCAGCATCACGTCGACCATCGGCGTCACATTGATGTTGGAGTTTACCTTGCTGCCTTCGTCTCTCTTTGCAATTGCCATTCTTTACTCCGTTGTACCGGTTCCTGCCTTATTGCCTCGGGTAAAAACTTGCGCCGGGAGCGGAATGGGCCATGCCTGCCCCACTCCCGGCGTATGATTCCCGCTGCAGCGTGCCGGTTACCGGCGGCTCTGCTTGATGAAGTAATCGACCAGCTCGCTCGACGAGTTGTCCATTTCAACGTCGAACGCCTCCACCTTGTTGGTGAAGTAGTTGAACGCCCACACCGCCGGGATGGCAACCACCAGCCCGATGGCCGTCGTCACCAGCGCTTCAGAAATACCGCCGGCAATCGTCGAAATGCTTGTCGTGTGCTGCGCCGCGATCTGTCCGAACGCCTTCAGAATACCGGCGACCGTTCCGAACAGTCCGACGAATGGGGCCGTCGAGCCGATCGTGGCCAGACCGCCCAGACCGCGCTTCAGCTTGGCGTGGACGATCGCCTCGGCACGCTCCAGAGCGCGCTTGGAGGACTCGATCTGCTCCGCCGTCACCGAGCCGCCGCTGCCGTAGTTCCGGAACTCCTGAAGGCCCGACGTCACCACTTCAGCAAGGTGCGACTTCTTGTTGCGGTCTGCAACCTTGACCGCCTCATCCAGCTTGCCCTCTTTCAGGGCGCCGGCGACACGGGGCGCGAACTCGCGCGACTGCTTGCGGGCAGCAGCGAAGTATAGATACCGGTCGATCATGACTGCCAGCGACCAGATCGACATGATGAACAGCACGAACACCACGCCGCGGGCCAGCCAGCCCATCTGCGCCCACAGCGCCATGGGGCCGAAGCCGACGGATTGATCGTCCTGAAAGAAGCCCATACTGGAAGCGTGGGCAGTGAGTTGATGAAGATGAGCGAGAATCACTTGAATCGTTCCTCCTAGGGAGTTACTGCTTGGAAATTCACTTGCATGACTTGACGGCTGCGAATTGCTCTCCCCGCGAAGGGTGAGCCATTCGGGCATCAACCGCCGAGGGTAAAGACAACGTTCACCTGGGTCTCCACCTCTACCGGCTGACCATTCAGCAGATAGGGCCTGTAACGCCAGGTTCTCACAGCTTCAATCGCGGCCTGCTGCAACATTGGAGGCCCGCTGAGCACGCGCAGGTTCTGGATGGTGCCATCCTTCGAAATCTCCGCCTGCAGCACTACGGTTCCCTGGATGTGCGCAGCCTTTGCAATCGGAGGATACCGAATCTCTTCGCCGCCAATCCTGTTGCCGGCGATCACGCCTGCCGACACCGCAATCCGCTTCGGCGGTGCAGCCTTGACCTCAGGCGCGCCCTGGCCGATTCCGCCCAGAATGCCGCCCATCACGCCGTTTGCGCTGCCGCTGCCCATACCATCCATGCCGGCCACACCGGACATGCTGGGCGGAGCAGCTTCTTGCTTCACCATGCTGACCTTCTTCGGAATCTTCGTCGGCGCGGTCAGCTGATTGTTGATGATTTGCGATACCACCCTCTGGATGTGTACTTCCGGCGGGGGTGGCGGAGGAGGTGGAGGTGGTGGCGGCGGCGCTACCAGCAGCGTAGTCAGGGCTGCAGTAGGCAGGGCTTCGGGGTAGATCAGCGGGATCAGGATCATCGTCGCGACGATCGAGACATTCAGAAACACCCCCACCCATACAAAGTATTTGCTCTTGGTTTTGATCTTGCCGCCCGATTCCATCAGCGCGTCTTCAAACATGGCCTACCTCTGACTCACAAAACGTTATTACCACCTATAGACACCAAAGAGATGAGATTTTGTTCCCGATTCAGCTTCTTTTTTAATTCCAGCCGGCCCATGCCTCGCTGGCGAAAAAGAGGAGTGATTCCTTCTATCACAATCTGCCTGCAATGCGAAAGTTTGCCCCTTCCGCACCAGCCTCCGTCACGCCTTTGTACGCCTCCCTACCGGCAGTGCCGTGCTCTTGCCCCGGCGCGCTCGCCAGTCCTGATACGCTACCAGCATCGGTGCCGCGACGGCAATCGAGGAGTAGGTTCCGATCAGAATCCCAACCACCAGCGCAAACGAAAACCCACGTAGAACTTGGCCGCCAAAAATATACAACGAGAGCACAGTCAGGAATGTCAAGCCCGAGGTCAGCACCGTCCGGCTCAGCGTCTGGTTGATACTGCGGTTCACCAGGTCCGCCAGCGGCTCCCGGCGGCTCATGCGCAGGTTTTCCCGAATGCGGTCAAACACCACAATCGTGTCGTTCATCGAATAGCCGATCAGCGTCAGGATGGCCGCGATCACGGTCAGCGAAATCTCCTGATTTTTCAGCGAGAAGGCTCCCACTGTAATGATCGTGTCATGGAACACCGCCACCACAGCTGCCACGCCGTAGATCAGCTCAAACCGGAACCACAGGTAAATCAACATCCCAGCCAGCGAGTACAGCGTGGCTGCCAGCGCTTGGTGCCGAAGCTGCGCGCCCACCTGGGGGCCGACAATCTCCACGTTGCGAATGCTGAATCCGGAGAGATACGCGTCCTGCTTAAGCTCGTTCAGCACCGCCGGATCCACCACTCCGGCAAGGTCGTCGATATTTTCAATAATGCCGCTGTGTTCGTCGTCGCGATAATGCAGAATCGCATCCGCCTGCTGCGTGTACTTCAGCGTCGCATTGTCACCCGCACCCAGATGCTCGGGGTCCTTTTGTTCCAGCCAGCTCACCAGAGCTCCCCGGCCCGCATTGTCCAGATCAAGCTTCCCCATGCCCACGTTTGCCCGGCCGGCTGCAGAATAGTTGCTGGTCAGAGTCGAGACAATGGCTGCACGTCCTGCGTCGAGCGCGGATTCATTCGTCTTGATTTCCGGTAGCGTAATGATGACCTCATTGTTTGCCACCGGGCCGTCACGCACGACCGGCGCGTCTCCCAGGCCAACCTTCTCCGCCGCGGAGCGCAGGCGGCCATAGTCCGGCGACTGGGCGAACTTCACCCGCACCACCGTGCCGCCGGTAAAGTCCACATCCAGCGGCAAATGATGCCAGAACAGCAGCGAGAGTACCCCAGACACGCTGAAGATCAGCGAAAACGCCAGGAAGTACCATTTCTTCCCCAGCCAGTCGACCTTTGGTTGTCCAAAAAATTCCACGAATTCGTTTCCTCAGGGGCGTCTGCCCCGAATCTTTCCAAAATCTCCTAATGGGTGCCCCATCCTTCGCGCGGTCTTATTACGCGAAGGGTGGGAGTCCCTCAAATCGATATCGGCTCGCCCCTCAGCTTCTTGTTCAGGTGCGCGTCAAAGATCACGCGTGATACAAACACCGCCGTAAACAGGTTCGCGCACAGACCGGCTGTCAGCGTCACCGCAAATCCCTTCACAGGCCCGGTTCCAAATAGAAACAGAATCGCCGCTGCAACCACCGTGGTTACGTGCGTATCCAGAATCGTCGTCCATGCATGCGCAAATCCCTGGTCCACCGCGGCCGCCGGGCTTTTGCCCGCGCGCAACTCCTCACGGATGCGTTCGAAGATCAGCACATTCGAGTCCACGCCCATACCGACTGTCAGGATGACGCCCGCGATGCCCGGCAGCGTAAGCACCGAGCCCGTATAACCCATAAATCCCAGCAGAATCACGAGGTTCAGAATGAGCGCCAGGTCGGCGTTGATCCCCGCTCCCTTGTAGTAAATGAGCATGAAGATCAGCACCGCCAGCATGCCCATGATCGCAGCCGTCACGCCCTGCCGGATCGAGTCCGCGCCCAGCGACGGGCCAATTGTGCTCTCCTGCAGGTAGTGCAGTGATGCCGGCAGTGAACCGGTATTGAGCAGCATGGCCAGGTCGCCCGCATCCTGTGCCGTCATCGAACCGCCGCTGATCTCGCCCTGGTCGCGAATCTGTCCTTCAATGTTCGCAACTTCGCGGATCTTGTTGTCCAGCACAATCGACAGCGGCTTGCCCTTATTCGCCTCTGTGAATTGCGCAAAGTGGTCGCCGGCTGCCGTGGTCAGGTAAAAGTCCACTTCCGGCTGGTTCGTGTTGGGGTTCGTGCTCACCCGCGCGCTGCGAATGTCCGTGCCGCCCACTTCGGCTGCCGCGCGAATCTCATACCACCCCGAAGGATTCACCCCCGGAGCCGTCTGCACCAGCTTTGCATCGTACGGCACGCTGCCGCCCAGCTGGTTCAACGCGTCCTGCTCGCTCGTGTACGGTCCGCCCAGCACCAGGTGCAACTCCAGCCGCGCGGTTGACTGGATCACGCTCCGCACCCGTGAGAAGTCGTCAATGCCTGGCAGTTCGACCAGTATCTGGTCGCTGCCCAGGTTGTATTCCTGCTCCACCGGCTCGGTCACGCCCAGCGAGTCCACGCGCTCGCGGATCACCTCGATCGACTGCTGCAGCGCCCGGTTCTTGATATCGGCAATTGCGCTGGGCTTCATCGTCAGGGTCCAGATCGAGCCGTTGGCGTTCGATGAAATGTCGTACTCCTGCCCGTACTGCCCGTCCAGCAGGCTCCGGACATTGCTGCCCTGGTCCAGCGGCACGCCGTTGATCTGGATCACCTCAGGATGGTTCTTCGCGTCCGGCTTCATCACTGAACTCACCGTGACGCCGTTTTGCTGCAGCGCCTGCTGGATATGCGCCGCGTCGCTGTCCGTTGTCGTGCCCACCGCCTCGTTCACCATCACCTGCAGCACCAGGTGCGTGCCGCCCTTCAGATCCAGGCCCAGTTGGATACGGCTCAAAATCGATTGCTTCAGCGCCGCGACAGAAAAGCCGCTCGGGATGCCCGTGATGCCGAGCACGCAGACCACCAGCACGGCCACAATCAGAATTGTTTTTTGTGTGAGGTTCTTTTTCATGTCCTGAATCGCGGCTCGCGCTACTTGGCCGCCTCGTCGGTCGTTACGGAAGCGATCGCGCTTTTGACCACTTCAATTCGGATATTGTCCGGCGCCACGCGAAGCTGAATGGTGTCGTCCTTGATCGTCAGAATAGTGCCGCGTATCCCGCCGCTCGTCGTGATTCGGTCACCCGTCTTCAGCTTGCCCAGCATCTCCTGCCACTGTTGTTGCCTTTTCTGATTTGGACGAATCAAAAGCAGGTAGAACACACCAATAATCAGGACAAACGGGAGCAGCGAAACCAGGCCCCCCGAAAGGAACCCGCCAGCCGGAGCAGCCAGAAGTAGCGTCGTCAACACACAATCCTTTTTAGGCGCATTGAAATCAGGTCAATTCGCGCCCGGTGCTTCAAAATGTCTTGAGGAAAGGCCCAGGGTTAAGAGGAAATTCTTTCACCGGTCGGGCTTCGAACAGCGCCTGCTGCTTCCTTTTCGGCGCCCGGACACACCCCCACAAGGGCCGCCTGAACGCCTGCACTTTAGCATCGCGTACCGAATCAAGCCGTGTCAAGCGACTCGAAGCTGTCTCATCAAGGCGAAAATGCCGAAACGGCGCGGATACGACCCTCCGTTAAAGCGAGTCTCAAGTCATTGATCGAAGTCGATCCGTCAATATTATGAGACAGCTTCTCGCCATCCAGGCATTCCTCACTCCACACGCAACGCCTGCATTGGATCCACTCGCATCGCCCGCCGGGCCGGAACATAGCACGCCAGTAGCGCTATAGCCATCAGAATCGCCGACACCGCTATATACGTCAGCGGATCAGTTGCACTTACTGCAATCATGCTGCGCAGCAGATGCCCCACAGCAAGACTCGCTCCAAGCCCGAGCACCAACCCGATCCCCACAATCCACAATCCTTGCCGGTAGACCATTCTCAGAATGTCCGCCCGCTGCGCGCCGAGCGCCATGCGTACACCGATCTCACCCACCCTTCTGCTGACCACATACGACAGGACGCCATAAACGCCAATCACCGCGAGGGCCAGCCCCAATATGCCCATAATCCCCGTCATCACCGCGACCACCTGATACAGCAACAGGCCGTTCGGCGTGTAGAGAGCCTGATGCATCGTCTTCACCTCAAAAATAGGCAGTGCCGGGGCCATTCTGTGAATAGCGCCCTCAATTTCCGGGATCACTGCATCCGGATCCCCCGCCGTGCGCAGTTCCAACGACTCAAGCGAGTTCTGCTGGTAGTGCTGGAGATAGGGCAGATAGAAATAAGGAGCTATCGGCCCGTCGATGTCCTGATAGCGTGCGTCCCTGGCCACTCCGACCACCTGTAGTGGGTGCGCCGCATCTCTGCCCGCCGTGAACGTCCTGCCAATGGCATCCTCATGCGGCCAGAATTTCTTCGCCATGGCCTCGCTCACAATCGCCACATAAGGGCTTTTGTCGTCATCGGAATTTCTGAAGCTCCGGCCTTCGATTAAGGGAATCTGCATGGTACGGAAGTAGCCCGTCGAGATCACGGTGTATGGAATTTGCGGCGCGACCTGACCCGGCGGTAATTGATAGCCGCTGACCGTTACAGAATCTGAGGTGTTGTCGATCACGCCCATGGGAATCGATCCGGACGTCGTCGCCGACTCGACTCCGGGCAGAGCACGAAGGCGTGTTAGCAGACTCTGGTAAAAATCCCCGCTCTGCGCGTCGTTGTAGCCAATCTCGCTGGGGTCAGTGGTCATTGCGAGCACATGCGACGGATTGAATCCAAGGTTCACGTGCTCCAGCTTCACCAGGCTCCGGCAAAACAGTCCCGCGACGATCAGCAACACCAATGCGCTGCCCACCTGCACAACCACCAGTGCATCACGGAATCTCCCGCCGCCTGACACCACCGTGCGGCTGCCTTCGCGCAGAATTACATTCAGGTTGGCGCGGGCAACCCGCATCGCCGGAAGCAGGCCAACCAGCGCCCCGGCCAGCAGCGCAGTTCCCACGGAAAACAGAAAGACATGCCAGTCGAAGCCAAAATCAAAATAAAGCGGCAGGTCGGTCTGCAGATTCACTGACCGCAGCATAGTGCTCCCTAACATTCCCAGCCCTATTCCGCCCACGCCGCCAAAAAGCGCGAGCAGTATGCTCTCCGTCAGCATCTGCCGCACCAGTCGCGACCGCTGCGCGCCCAGCGCCGAACGGATCACCATCTCCCGCTGCCGCACCGTGGCCCTTACCATCAGCAGATTGGCAACGTTCACACACGCCAGCAGAAGAACCAGCCCTGTAAGTCCCAGAAAGAATGCCGAGACCACCGCGATGGAGTTCCGTGCGTCAAGATTGCCCGTCCTTGCCAGATAAAGTGGAAACCCTCGCAACTCCGCGTCTTTCTCAGACTTCGGGTGCTCGCTGGCAAAGCGGTGTGCAAGCACTGCCAGGGCTGCGTCCGCTTTCTGCGCTGAAGCGCCCGGAGCAAGACGCGCATAAACATACATGTTCCTGTTTGCGCGCTTGTTCCAGATGTCCTGCGGAATGTTCTCCACAGGCACCACCATCGCCAGAGGCAGATAAGCCTGCACCGCCAGCAGCGTAACCACGCCCTTATAACTGCGCGGCGCCACACCAATAATGGTCATCGGGTGGCCATCGAGCGACACATGCCGGCCAATGACATTCGGATCTCCGCCAAAATATCGCTTCCAGTAGGCATAGCTAAGCACCATCACCGGATCGGCTCCCGGCGTTTTGCCCTCCGAAGGCAGGAAAAAACGCCCCAGCAGCGGCCGCACTCCGAGCGCCTCGAAATAATTTCCGGAAACATAACCGGTAAACACGCGCTCCGGCTGGCTCCCTTGCACGCTCAGCCCATCCAGCCCATATTGCTCGGCAAACACATCCGAGAAAACATCCTTCGTCTGGTCACGCAGATCGCGAAATTCCGCAAAGGAAAAATTGGAAATCCACGACGTGCCCTTCTGCTTGAACCCCACCGTGACCACACGGCTCTCCTGCCGGATGTGCAGCGAGCTCAGGAGCAACCCGTTCACAACACTGAACACTGCCGTGTTGACGCCCACTCCCAGCGCCAAAGTCACAATCGCCGTCGCCGCAAACGCCGGAGACTTCCGTATCTGCCGCAACGCATACGCCACGTCCCGCCACAGATTTTCCATAAAGGGAACCCCACTCATCTGCCGCACCTCTTCCCGAATCACCGTCGCATTCCCCAGCTTCAACCGCGCCTGCCGGTGCGCTTCTTCCTCACTCAATCCCTTCGCGCGAAATTCCTCTTCCAGCAGCGCCAGATGCGACGCAATCTCCCGTGCCCGCTCCGCATCGCTGCGTCCGCCGCCAAACAACCCCCGCAACCTCGCCCATAACCGCCGCGCCCAGGCAGCCATCAGGCCTCCTCAGCCAGAAAACGCTCCACCAGCGCCGCCATCGTCCGCCAGCGCTCCGTCTCTTTCGCCAGAGCCTTCCGCCCCGCGCGTGTCAGCTCGTAAAACTTCGCCTCGCGATTGTTCTCCGTGCGCCCCCACGCGCCTGCAATCCAGCCGTATTGCTCCAGCCGCACCAGCGCCGGATACAGGGTCCCCTGGTTCAAACTCAGCAGTTGGTCTGAAACCTGCTCCAGCCGCGTCGCAATCTGATACGCATGCTGCGGCCCCATGGTTTCCAGTGTCCGCATCACAATCAGGTCCAGCGTCCCCTGCAGGATCTGTGCCGGCTCCCGCTCTTTACTAGACATACAAGTGGAATCCTCCGCAACCAGACTGCTCCCGGTTCACTTGCCTGTCAAGTGGACGGCCCCGTCTGCTCATCCGCAGCGGCTCGCTCCCGATAGCTTCTCTTCTGGCTCAGTGGCTATCCGTCGCGTGACATCCAAAGTCCCATCTTCCATTTACGGGACAACCCCAGTTCATTTTCAGCGGGAAGGCTCAATTCAGGTTAGAATGAGGCACGCTCATCTATCACATGGATCGGCGCCCATACCACAACAGGATCTCTGCAGAATTTGTCCACGCCAACCGTTCAGGATCGAGTACTAAAAGTCATAGCAACCTCGAAGCGCATCCCGCTCGAAACCGTTACGCCAGACAGCAGCTTTGAATCTCTCGGCATCGACTCGCTGGATCGATTGAACATCCTCTTCGATCTCGAAAGCGAATTCGACATCGAGATCGATGATGAGCAGGCCAAGCAGGTCACGAACATCCACCAGATGGTCGACGGCATCACCCAACTCCTTGAAGCCAAGAATGCCGCGAAGGACGCCGCAAGTGGCGCCTCTTCGCCCGCCGAGTAGCCGCTGTGAGTCCTTCCTTGACCAGCACGAACCGCGTCGTCGTCACCGGAACCGGCGTCGTGAGCGCCTTCGGCAAAGGCACGGATGCCTTCTGGCGCGGCATCTCCACCGGGACCTCTGCCATTCGCCCGCTGACCGGTACTTATGTTGCGCCCATCCGCTTCAACAATGGTGCAGAATACGCTGACTACGTCCCCGAAGAACACATCGACGCCAAAGACCTCAGCTTCATGGAGCGCTTCGCCCAGTTCGCTCTCATCGCCGCGCGCGAAGCCATCGCCAGCTCCGGCCTCGAACTCACGCCCGAGCTGCGCGAGAACGCCGCGGTCATCGCCGGATCATGCCTCGGCGGCCGCCCCATCGAGGAAAGCGGCTACTATGAGCTCTTCCACAACGGCCGAACCCGAGTTCACCCCTTCACCATCCCGCTCAGCATGAGCAACGCTGGCGCCAGCCACATCTGCATGGCATTCGGCCTAGAAGGCCCGTCCTACGCCATTTCTACCGCTTGCGCCTCGGCCACCCACGCCATCGGGCAGGCCTTCTGGATGGTCCGCTCCGGCGCCGCTCCCATTGCCATCACCGGCGGCAGCGAAACCCCGTTCTTTCTCGGCAACCTCAAGGCCTGGGAGGCCATGCGCGTCATCAGCAAGGACACCTGCCGCCCCTTTTCCCTTGAACGCAGCGGCCTGGTCCTCGGCGAAGGCGCGGCCATGCTCGTTCTTGAAACCCTCGACTCCGCGCTCGCTCGCGGCGCGCGTCCTATCGCCGAAATCGTCGGCTTCGGCATGTCCGCCGATGCCTGCCACATCACCCAGCCCGCCGCTACGGGAGCCGTCCGCGCCATGCGCGGCGCACTCCGCGACTCCCGCCTCGCGCCCGAGCAGATCGGCTACATCAACGCCCACGGAACCGCCACCGAGGCCAACGACCGCATCGAGACCGCGGCCATTCGAGAAACCTTCGGCGCGCATGCCGACAAGCTCGCCATCAGCTCAACTAAATCCATGCACGGCCACGCACTCGGCGCAGCCGGAGCCCTCGAGGCCGTCGCCAGCATCCTCAGCCTCCGCTGCGGCACGCTCCCGCCCACCGCTAACTACCTCACCGCCGACCCCAACTGCGACCTCGACGTCATCCCTAACGAGCCCCGCAAGGCCCACGTCGAAGCCTGCCTCTCGAACTCCTTCGCCTTCGGCGGACTCAACGCCGTCCTCGCCTTCAAAGCCTACGCCTGATTCAGACGAGGGCTTTCCCTCTCGAACCTACTCCACCTTCATCACCGTAGCGATCAGTGCATCCCTCCGCTGATTAGCGTTGTCATCCGAGTAGTGCAATACACGCGTCCAGAAAAAGAATGCACCCGCGGCCAGCACAAGCAATATAGGTACAGGGAGCCACCGCTCCTTCAAGGACCAGCAGAGCCAAAACACCAGCGCCCCCACTCCGAGCACTCCCGCCTGAACGAGCATGGCCGGCAACGTATTCGCCTGCGCTCCAGCTGACCGGGCGATTCGGCCGGGATTAATGCGATACGGCGTTGTGAGTGAAAGGATGATTCCCGCAGCCAGATTGCAGGGCAGCGCAAAAATAAGCCATGCGCCCGTATCCGCCAACACTACAAACGGCGGAACTCCCAACCGAAGACAGATTAGGACGCACGCAATAAAACCGACCAGGAAAAATAAGACCGAGTGGAGCAGATTCTTGGCTAGGAAAACCGTCCTGATCGGCGTAGGCGAAAGGAACAACAACTGAATCCCGGCCCCTTCAGCACCCAGATTGTTGTAAAACAATCCCGTGAATCCCAGCAGTGCGTAAGCCACGCACAAAGGAAAAGCATACGGAAACGACTTCATGCCACCGGAGGGGCTGTAGTGAAATACGCCTGCAAGCACAAACACAATCAGCACAGGCACACTCACTCCCCAGAGTAATGGCACCGTACGCATCAGACCCCGCAACTCCTTCTCCACAATTGCAGTAAAGGGACGAGAGCCACCCAATGTCCACCCGCCCCCGCGCCTGATAACTTTGACCCGGCTCGGAGCCCAACTCAGGTTTTGTCCCCGATACTGGGCCCTGAGACGGCCTGCCAACGCGCCACCCGCAAGGACCACCCAAAGCCCGAGCATATCCAGTGACGCAAACCCGGCCACAGGTTTTTGCTCCACAACCTGCTGTAACGCGCGAGCACTGAGCCCCGGCGGCAGCCATTGCTGTACCTGGTTCGCAGTCTTCAGCAATGGTGCATATTTGGTCTGTACCTCGTGGAGTCGCGCAGACTCTCCCTGATGACTCTTCGGTCCCTCACGGCCATTCGGGTTCAACACTGAATTGATCACCAGCAGGCCCACCACAAGAACCATGAACGTCGCGCCCAGTATCTCCCGGGTCTTTCGCTGCGCCAGCCAGCGGTCGATCCAGGCAAACACAGCGCGCGTCAACAGAATGTTGAAGACCGCGAACACCAGCAGACTCAACGCCGCCCACAAATACAAATCCGGCCGCGCGATCACGATTCCAAGCCATACGCCCAAACAGCAGAGCGCACCTACAAAAGTGGAGGCTTCCATCAGGCCGGAGATCAAATGCAGCAGAAAGTACGATCCGAAGCGGACCGGAAAGCGCAGCAGAATTCCCAGGTCGGACTGCTCTTGAAAGGAGGCTACAACCATCGGAAACATCAGCCAAAATAGGCTGATCGCCCAAAACAAAATTGGCAAATACTGCCAGGATCGATGGAATGCAATAGAGTATGCAGCGGAGCAAAGAGCAAGTCCCGAACCGAGCCCCAGCAGGGAATAGAACATCCACGCGATCCCCGTGGCACCCAGATCAAGCAGGCCATGAATCGTGCGAAGACCATTGACGAACATGCGCCAGCGCAATCGAGCCATGGCCGCGTACTGCGTCCGGGCCTCCGCTCCGAATATTCCTCCACCTGCCCGGTCCACTCCAGCTCCGGTTACACCAGTCATGAAAGTTCCTGCGTTGACTCTCGCTATCCTAACCCCTTCACCCACTCCACCGACCGCGCAATCCCCTCCGCCAACGACACCCTCGGCCTGAACCCCAGCTCCGCCCGCGCCTTGTCACACGGATACTCTTGGTCTCGCCCCAGCAGATACACCGCATGCCGCGTCAGCATCGGACGCCCCGGCAGCGCCTTGACCAGGTGATACGGCATCTCCATCGCCCCCGCCACCGCCATCGCCGCACGGTACGGCAAATCAATCCACGGACGCCTGCATCCCAGCCCATCCGCCAGCCCGCCTACATAGTCCTGCCAGTTCGCTCCGGTCCCATCGGAGAGGTTATAGACCTGCCCCAGCGCCGCCTTGTCCTGAGCCGCCGCCAGCATCGCATCCACTGCGTTATCGACGTAAAGAAACCCGCCCGTCGTCCGCCCACCGCCAATGTATGCCATCAGCCTCTGGTGCAGCAGCTCCGCAATGTCCGTCACAAACGCCTTGCCCCGCGGCCCATAAATCGTCGCCGGACGCACCACCGTCACCGGCAGCCCATCCTCCCGCGCCGCCCTCCACACTGCCTTCTCTCCCAGAATCTTCGTCCGGTTATACGGCAGGCCCACATCCCGCATCTCGCCCGACTCGCCGCACGGAATCACCGGATACCCGTACACATCCGTGGTGCTCACATGCACAAAACGCTCCAGGCCACGCGCCTCGCGCGCCGCAGCCAGCAGCGTCTCCGTGCCTCGTACATTGCTCTCTGTGAAAACTTCCTGCCGCGCCCAGTCCGTTGACGCCGCCGCGCAGTGGAAAATATGCGTGGCGTCACGGACCGCCTCCAGCAGTGGCTCCCTGTCGGTCAGGCCGCCCCGTACTACGCGTATCCCGGCCAGCCCATCAAGATGCCGCAGGTCAGAGCTTTTGCGCGCCAGCACTGTCACCGGCTCGCCTTGCTCTACCAATACCTGCACCAGCCGCCCGCCCAGAAACCCGCTGGCGCCCGTGACCAGTGCCATCACTTGCTACTCGTTCCGGATCTTGTTGAACGCGTCCAGCACAAACTCGAGGTGTTCTCTTGTGTGCGCCGCCGTTACGCACAGCCGCAGCCTGGCCGCGCCTTGCGCCACTGCCGGAAACAGCACCGGCGAAACCAGCACGCCATAATCCCGCAGTCGGCGCGCAAACAGAGCCGTCCTCGCGTCGTCGTGCAGCATCAACGGAATCACCGCCGTCTCGGACAGCCCTGTGTCGTAGCCCAGGCTCTGCAGGCCTTCGCGTAAAAATGCAGCGCTAGCCGCCAGATAGGCCACGCGCTCCGGCTCCTGCTTCAGAATCCTGATCCCCTCTAGTACTGCAGCAGCAGCAGCAGCAGGCATCGCCGCGGAGAAGATAAACGGCGAGGCCCCATGCTGCAAATAAATCGCGACCCGTTGCGAAACGGCAATAAATCCGCCATTCGACGGAATCGACTTCGCCAGCGACCCCGTCCAGATATCTATTTCATCGGTCGCAATCCCAAAATGCTCGTCGACGCCGCGCCCGGTCGCGCCCAGCACACCGATCGCGTGCGCGTCATCCATCAGCAGATAGGCCCCAAACTCCTTCTTCAGCGCAATCAGCTCCGGCAGGCACGCAATGTCTCCGTCCATTGAGAACACACCATCGGAAACAATCAGCGTCCGGTTCGCCTCTGGCCCATGTTCCAGCTCGTACCGCAGCGACACTGGATCGTTGTGTTCAAACCTCTGCACCTGCACCCCAGCCAGTTTGCACGCGTCGAGAAGGCTCCGGTGCGAATACTCGTCCATGACCACGCGGTCCGCCGGCCCGAATAACCCGCTGATCACCGCCAGGTTCGCCGAATACCCCGACGTAAACGTAATCGCCGCCTCTGTCCCCTTGAACTCCGCCAGCGCCTGCTCCACCTCGCGGTGCAGATCCATCGTTCCCGCCAGCAGCCGTGCCCCGCCCGTCGCTGTCCCATACTTCCGGATCGCGGCAATCGCCGCTTCATCAATCCTCGGGTCGCCGATCAGTCCCATATAGTCATACGACGACAGCATCAACATCTGATGGCCGTCCATCTCGACTATCGGTCCCGTCCGCGAGCTCAGCGGAGGCTGGAACGGATACGCGTCGTGCTCGCAGGCCAGCGCAGCATTTTCAAACATCCTGCGTGCACGTGCGTCGATCAGTTCGTGCTTCTTATAGCTCTCTTTGTTCCCATTGGAGAAGTAGTTCTCAAACATCCGGCCTGAAGAGGACGGAAAACTCTTCTTCTGCGGAAACACGGATTCCCTTGTCTGTACCTGCGTACTCATGAATACCAAATATACCCTGCCCTTCCATTTCGCTCGCGATATTTGTTCATCTCAAAGCAGGGAACCAGCTGCAAGCTTCAATGCGTGATAGAGATAACCAGCCCCAGACGCTAGGAACAAATCTCTCCCCGCACCCTTCGCATTGTGTCCAGATAAAACGCCAGATTGTGCACCGTGTTCAGCACCGCCGCCAGCGGCTCCTGCGCCGTCATCAAATGCCGCAGATACGCCCGGCTGTACCGCCTGCACACCATGCAGCCGCACTCAGGATCAAGCGGCCCCTGGTCCTCGGCATATTGTTTGTTCTTGATATTCACTCGGCCTTCGCTCGTAAACAGCAGCCCGTGCCGCGCTGCCCGCGTCGGCAGCACGCAGTCCATCATGTCCACGCCCATCGCCGCATATTCGGCAATCTCGTCCGGATACCCCACGCCCATCACATATCGCGGCTTGTCCGCGGGCAGATGCGGCAGCGTTTCCGCAATCACCTCGCGCGTCAGCTCCCGAGGCTCGCCCACGCTCAGCCCGCCAATCGCGTAGCCCGGAAAATCCATCTCCACCAGCCGCTCTGCGCTCTCCCGCCGCAGATCGATATACATCCCGCCCTGCACAATCCCAAACAGGTTCGGCGTCTTCCCCACAAAGCTCTCACCCCAGGGACGCTTATGCTTCTGCGCGTCAAAGTGCTGCTTGCTCCGCTCCGCCCAACGCATGGTCACATCCAGAGACTTCCGCGCCCGCTCCCGGTCCGCCGGATACTCCGTGCACTCGTCAAACGCCATGCAGATGTCCGCGCCCAGCACAATCTGCACATCCATCGAGTGCTCCGGAGAAAAGAAGTGGCTCGACCCATCGAGATGCGACCGGAACTCGACCCCATCCTCCGTCACCTTTCGCAACCCGTTCAGGCTGAACACCTGAAATCCGCCCGAATCTGTCAGAATCGGTCGCTCCCAGCTCATAAACCGGTGCAGGCCGCCCAGCCGCCCGATCAGCTCATGCCCCGGCCGTAGATATAGGTGGTACGTATTGCCCAGAATGATCTGCGCGTCCAGCTCTTCCAGCAAATTTTGCGGGACCGCCTTTACCGACGCCGCCGTCCCCACCGGCATAAACACCGGCGTCTCCACTGTCCCATGCGGCAGCGCCATCGTCGCACGCCGCAGCGCGCCATTGGTTTTATGAATTGTGAACTCTAACGACACAGGCTTGATTGTAGCGGGGCTAACAGGGAGAGATCGAAGTACCGATCATGGGTCCCAGGCCCGCCTCAGCGCGACTTCTCACGAAGTGATGTGCGCGGGACCGGATCCTGGGAATTTCGCCTGTTTCTATGACTGCGCTGCCGGGGCCTGCGCCGCCGGTCCTGCCGACGCTGGAGGCTTCGGTGGCGCCTTCTTCGGCGCCTCCTTCTTGCCCGGAGCCAGAATCGCATGCAAAGTCGTCCCCTCCATGCGGGGCATAAACTCAACCGTCCCGGCGTCGCCAATGTCCTGGATCAGCCGGTTGATGATGTTGTAGCCCAGATCGCGGTGCGCCATCTGCCGCCCCTTGAAACGCAACGACGCCTTCACCTTGTCGCCATCGTTCAGGAACCGTACCGCCTGGTTCTTCTTCGTCTGGTAGTCGTGCTCGTCCACCGTGACTGAAAACTTCACTTCCTTGACGACAATCACCTTCTGCTTCTTGCGCGCTGCGCGCTCGCTCTTGTCCTTCTCGTAGAGATACTTGCCGTAGTCCTGAATCCGGCACACCGGCGGAACGGCATTCGGCGACACCTCGACCAGATCAAGGCCTCGCTCACGGGCAATTTTCAGGGCTTCAAACGGGGGAAGGATACCGAGCTGCTGCCCGGCTTCGTCAATCACGCGCACTTCGCGCGCGCGGATTCTTTCATTGATGCGGATAAAATTCTTGGCCGAACGTTTATCGATGGCTCTCCTCCAAAATTCCGTGACACACGGTCCACGGTGCTACTAAGTATACCGTGCTTCTGTTTCGTTCGATGCAGCCTGAAGCACATTGGTGTCGTGCGATTTACCGGTTTGCAGTATCACATGGCACGGACCGCCCGCCCTGCCAGATCCCCTTGATCTCCACGCGCGCTCAACCTCACATCCTCCATGCGGTTCACCGGCAGCCTGCCCGCCACATCCACTTTCTGGAAGTTCGCAGTCATCGCCGGGGTCCGCTCTGTATCGCCGCCCTCCAGCGTCACCACCGACAGCGTGCGTCCCACCAACTCCCGCCGAAACGCCCGCCCCTTTTCCTCCGCCAACGCCCGCAGCGCCGCCATCCTCTCCGCAACCGCGCTTTTTGCTACCGGACTCTCCCGGTGCAGCTCCCACCCTGGCGTCCCCGGCCGCGCCGAAAACGGAAACAGGTGCAGATACGTCAGCGGCTGCGCGCAATAAAGTCGTAGCTCTCCCTGAACTCCGTGTCCGTCTCGCCCGGAAAGCCCACCATTACATCCGCACCAATCGCCGCATCCGGCAGCAGCGTGCGGACTGCTTCCACCCGCTCCGCATAATGCCACGGCCTGTACCGCCTGTACATCCTCCGCAGCACCCCATCCGAACCCGACTGTAGCGGCAAATGCGCATGTGGAGCCAGCCGCGGCCGCTGGCCCATCGCAAACTCCGCGAATAGAGCCAGCAGGTCCGCACCCCAATCCATCGGCTCAATAGAGCTCAGCCTTAGCCGCGGCAGCGCCGTCAGCCGCAGAATCGCCTCGACCAGATCCACAAACGTCCGCGCTGGCTTCAGATCGCGCCCCCAGCGCCCCAGATTGATCCCCGACAGCACCAGTTCCTGCCCGCCGCCATCCGTAAACCGCCGCACGTCCTCTTGACACCCCTCCAGCGGCACTGACCGGCTCGGCCCCCTTGTCGTCGGAATCACGCAGAACGAGCACCGGTTCCCGCACCCGTCCTGTACTTTAAGATTCGGCCTTGTTTGATGTGCGTCCGCCGCAAACGGAAGCCGCGCCAGTTCCGTGTGGGCAAACGTCTCATCCACCAGAACCAGCGGCCCCGGCCGCATCAACGACTGCGTAAGCGCCGCTACCGAAATCAGTTCCGCCGAGGCCTCTGCACCTGTCCCGTCGTGCGACCAACGGGAGCGGCCAGGCGAAGCGGCTGCCTGGACGGCCAGTCCTTTGTGGCTGTTGCCGATTACCGCGTCCACGCCCTCCAGTGCCGCTACCTCTTGCGGAGCCCGCTGTGCGTAGCACCCCGTCACTACAATCCGCGCTTCAGGGTTTTCCCGGCGCACCCGGCGGACAAACGCCCGCGCCGTGCGCTCCGCTTCCGCAGTCACGCTGCAAGTGTTTACAATGACAACGTGGGCCGAACCTGGCCTTGATGCCTCGGACATACCTTGACTGCGCAGACCGGCGGCAATCGCTTCTCCGTCCGAACGGCTGGCACGGCATCCGAAGTTTTCAACGTGGTATTCTGCCACATTACTGAGTTTACCAATGCGTCCGGCGAAGCTGCCGGCCACAGTTCGCACGACGCAGCAGTGAACTTCCACAACGTGTTTCGTCGGTTCTCATGACCGTGTACTGTGATTCCTCAACTGCACCTTAGAGGTAGGTAAATATGAAACGGCGAATTTTATTAGTTGATGACGAGGTGACCATTCTGCTCACCCTTAAGGCCGTCCTGGAAATCAACGGCTTCGAGGTTGAAACCGCCGCCTCCGCCCGCGAAGCCAAGCTCAAGCTCCGCGCCAGCGAATATCACATGGTCATTACCGACATGCGCATGGAGAGCGAGACAGCGGGCAAGGAAGTCGTCGTCGCCGCCAGAAAGGCCAGCTGCAAACCCGCCGTGGCCATGCTCACCGCCTTTCCTGAACCAGCCTTCGAAACCGGCCCCGACGGCGCCGACAAAATGCTGGTCAAGCCCATGCATACCGGTGACCTCATCCGTCAGCTTGAGGCGTTGCTCGTCGCCCACGAAGACCAAAAGCGCGGGGAGGACGACGCCCGCCTGGTCGCAGCCGTTGCATCAGGCCGCAAGACCGCAGCTAAGAAATCAGCTGTCGCACGCAAACCCGCCGGCAAGTCAGTCCTGCCACAAAAAGCCAGTGGGAAAGACTCCTCCCGCGATATTCTCAGGGCTCACTAAAGAATTCACTAACTGTGGGTTTATCTCGCTTGCATGCCCGGCTGCTGTCTCCTCTGGAAGCATGACCGGCAAAGTACCGGCCGCCCCTGCGAGGGCTTGAAGGGGACAGTTGTCTCCGTCCCGCACTCCGAGCAGGTGGTCCGCGTCTCAGGCCGAACCGTCTTGCCGGTCGTGCGCTTCGACTTGCATGACTTACACCGCTTCGGTTCGTTCTTGAATTGTTTATCGTGAAAGAACAACTGCTCGCCCGCGGTAAACACAAACTCATTCCCGCAATCGACGCACTTTAAGACCTTGTCGACGAACTCCATGACGATCCCCTGCCACGCCGCATGTTAGCGGCGCCGCGCCGCCGCTAACATGCGGCAGAGCTGTCGCAGCCTCTTGAATTCAAGTAACCGGGCCCAGAGCCTGAACGAAATGCGGCTCAACTCCGGATCGCATCAGGTCCGGATATTCTGCCAGATCCACCCTTCCAGACGATTTTCTGTCCTCAAGGGTTTACAGCGCGCCGGCTTTCGACAGGGGATTTCGCTCCGGGCGTCAATCGATTGGATGTTCGATCGCTGCCTCGGCACGCTTTGCTCCACTGCAAAGCGTGCCCGGCGTCAACTACTCGTTAGTCCTGCTCTTTACGAGCCTTTTTACGGTTCCGCTTGCGCGCCAGCGCTTCCTTCACGCGGCGCTTTTCGCCTGGCTTCAGGTAGAAGGAGTGACGCTTAACTTCTTTGATAATGTCCTCCGTCTGTACCTTGCGCTTGAACCGGCGCAAAGCATTCTCAAGCGGTTCGCCCTCTTGTACACGAACCTCTGCCAAAGAAATACACCTCCAACCTGGCCCAGTACGGGCATCTCTTAGACTACAGCAATTCCACGGTCCAAGAAAGCCGGGGCCGGCCGCATCGTGCAGCCCTCCCCCGCTACTTGTTCCGCGTCTTCCGCCGCGCGTCCACGTCGTGGATCCGGCTGGCCTCAAAGCTCACAATCTTCCATCTCCCCAGCCGCCTGTTGTACACGCGCGTGTAGCGATAGTTCCCGCTTATGTCGCTCTGTCCGTTTTCCCCGACCAGCGCCGCCTTTGAGGTCACAACCGCCGTGTCCCCATAAACCCGCACCTTCAAATCAGTGATATTCAGGCTCTGAATCTTCACCGTCCCGGCTCGGCGGGCATCCAGCGTCTCCGACTTCGTCTCCACCGTTCCGTTCGCGCTGATGCCGATGTAATCGTCCGCCAGCAGCTTGGCCATCTCGCTTACATTGTTGTTCACTTCAGCGTCGCGCCATTGCATTTCCAGCGTTTCAATATACTTGCGAACACTGTGATCTCGATGGGGCAGCGCCCACGCAGTACTTACCGGCAGCCACCACAGCGCAGCCGCCAGAATCGTGCACGCCAGCGTCCAGCTGCGGACCCGCCTTACCTGTTTATCTCTGCGCATCAGCGTACCGGATACTAGCCTGCCCCTCAGCACTGAGTCAAAATGAATGGCCGGAGCTGCGAATTTGAGGGGTCGGTCAGACATATTCCCCCTCAGGCAGCGCTCGTTGCTACCAGCTTACCCGAACCTCGCGATACTGTCGGAATTTCTCGTCCGGCGTGATGATTGGCGTCACTTCCGTTAGCGCCAGCACAATCAACTGCTGATCAAACGGATCGGATTGGCGGCGCACCATACGGCACAGCCACAACAAATGCGTGTATCAACGCTCCTACGCAAGCGCCTTTAGGTTCTCTACCCGCCGGTCCAGCATCCGCTGATACAGGTTGCCCACCACATATTGTTTGAAATGCTCCGATGCCGCGTGGGCATTCCGCGCCGCCTGATCCGCATACTGCTCGTAAATCACCACTGTGTCCGGATCATCCTCCAGCACATGCGGAACGTACGTCACGCACCCCGGCTCCCGCCGCGAGGCTGCCGTCAGCTCCTGCAGAGCCTTAAAAATCTCCTCTCGGTCCTCCGGCTTGAACCTCATCCGCACGGTAAAGCTGATCATCGCTCTCCTCTTTCCACTTCATTATTGCCCCAGCGATGTACGGGGGGATTCGGGGTATGCCTAAAATAGCGCTTAACTCAGCTCCGCGGCAAACTCCGGCAGCATCATCGTCTGGTCGCGCTCCGGCCCGGTTGAAACCATCCCGATCTTCGCGCCCGACTCCTGCTCCAAAAAGCGCAGATACTCCTGCGCAGCCTTCGGCAGGTCTTCAAACTCCTTTGCGTCCACCGTTGACTGCTTCCAGCCCTTCAGCTTGGTATACACCGGCTTGATCGACTCCAGCCCGCGCACATCCGCCGGCATCGTGTCCACGCGCTTACCGTTGATCTCATAGGCCACGCACACCGGAACCTCATCCAGCCCATCCAGCACGTCCATCTTCGTCACCACCAGCCACTCCGTGCCGTTGATCTGGTTTGAGTACCTCAGCAGCGGCAGATCCAGCCATCCCGTTCGCCGCGGACGCCCCGTCACCGCCCCAAACTCATTGCCCAGCTTCCGCAGCAGCTCACCCGACTCATCATGCAGCTCCGTCGGAAACGGCCCTTCGCCCACCCGCGTCACATATGCCTTCGTCACGCCGATCACCGTCCCGATGTTCGTCGGCCCCACGCCCGTACCTGTCACCGCGCCGCCCGCCGTCGCCGACGACGACGTCACAAACGGATACGTCCCGTGGTCGATGTCCAGCATCGTCCCCTGCGCGCCCTCAAACATCACTCGCTTGCCGTCCCTGATCGCCTTGTTCAGCAGCGCAGCCGTGTCCGTCACAAACGGAGCCACCTGTTCCGCCGCCTTCGCATACTCCTCATACATCTGCGCCGGATCCAGCGGCTCGGTCCCGAACAGCGCATGGGCAATCGTGTTCTTTTCCTTGCAGGCATTTTCAATGTGCGTCTTCAGCAGATTCCGGTTCAGCAAATCCACCACCCGCAGCCCGTTCCGCGCCGTCTTGTCTTCATACGCCGGCCCAATCCCGCGGCTTGTCGTCCCAATCTTCTGCCGCCCCGGAGCGCTCTCCGCAGCCAGCTCAATCATCCGGTGATACGGCAAAATCACCTGCGCCCGGTTCGACACAAACAGCTGCCGGTCCACGCCCACGCCCAGGTCCCTCAGCTTGCCGACCTCTTTCAGAAACGCCATCGGGTCCAGCACCACGCCGTTCCCGATCACCGCCTGGCAATCCGGCCGCAGCACGCCGCACGGAACCAGCTGCAGAATGAACTTCTGCCCATGGATGATCACCGTATGCCCGGCGTTATGCCCGCCCGCATAGCGCGCCACCACGTCGAACCGCTCCGAGAGCACGTCTACAATCTTGCCCTTGCCTTCATCGCCCCACTGGGCGCCGACCACTACTGCTGTCTTTGCTCGCATTTGCCCTTGCTGCTGCCTGGTTTGGATTTCCTGGGCTCGTCACACACGTCCGCTCCTGTCTGTTTCAACCGTTTTGTACAGAGAGCATTGAGACGTTGCTGGGTGGGAGCCGAGTTGGAGGAAATCTCCTCCACCCGGTATCCAATGATAACTCACCAGCCCGTTATCATGGATCGGAGTGTGGCGCTTTACCTTACCTTTGGCGATACCGATCTACGGAAGAGCAACCTTCCGCTTAAAGTCCCCATGAGACAGTAGTTCCGGTGCGAGTTTGATACCTGATACCTGCGGCTCGATCAGTACAGTCTGAAGACCTGCCCTTCGTCCATATTTCAGCGCCGGAACGCAATCCGTATCGGCACTGACCAGGACGATCCTATCCACTGCGTGGCTTTCGGAATAGGCCGCGATATCAAGGCCAATGCGCATATCCACGCCCTTTTGCTCAAAGTCTGGAACAAAATCGGCATCAGTAAGGGCTGTTCCGGTAGCGACTGGTGTTCTCTTGGGCTTATAACCGCGAAATTTCAGCACGCCCCGACGCACCGCGAATAAGTCTTTGTGAGAAAGAGAGTGAAGCCATGCGTCGCTTGAAGTGAATGTAAACGATGCTCCGGAAACAGGCAGTTTCACGGTACCGCTATACATCGCACAGTCGTAATAGAGAATGCGAAAAGGCGTCTCGTCGGCGGCTTTGCAGGCGTGGGCAAACTTCTCAATGAAGTCAGGATCGTAGGTTTTCTTGGCCTTTTTGGCAACAACTCGTAGAAAGCCGCCGTCAATCAGAATCGCTGCTTTGAGATTTGGCATATGAAATAGAAAGCCCCCTTACGGGGGCTGCATAGTGCTCGCCTACGAGCGTAGCGGATATAGTTCTATGTTACACAAAACTGTCTACGAAAGTGGATAAAAGTGTCTGATTGTGTCCCAAAATGGAATCTGTGTATGAGACGCTAATTCACCACACACTCCGCAATCCCGTGCCGCTCGCACACTGCCGACAGCAGCCCGTACAGCCCACCCAGAACCTCGTCCACGGCCTCTAGCGCCGCGCCGCGCTCGCGCTCATCCAGCATCGCCGCCATCTGCGCCGCCTCCACCGCCGCATGCTCGCGGTCGGCCTCAATATGAACGGTGAAATACCGGTACCCCTCCGCATCCGTGAACCCGTAAAACTCCTTCAGGCCCTCAATCTTCTTCTCGCTCACCGCCGGAATCTGGCTCTCATACGCATACAGCGCCGCCAGTCCCACGCCTGTTCCGCGCTCGCCGCAGCACTGCCGGAACCCGTCAATCAGCGCCCGAGTCGCTGGCCACGGCTCGGCCCGCTTCACATCCTCGCGCTTCAGCCCCAGGCTCTCCGCAAAACGCAGCCACAGCTCGGGATGATTCGGCTCACCCGCCTCTTCATCCATCAAATTCGCCAGAATATGCCGCCGGACCTCCGCGTCCTCCGTCTGCGCGTGCACCGCCGACAGATACGTCGGGAACGCCGCCACATGGTGGTAGTACTGCGCCGCATAATCGCACAGAGCGTCCATTGTCAGCTCGCCCCGCGACCACGCCTGATAAAACGGGTGCTGCAACAAATGTTGCCGCGACACGCGCGCGTCAATTTCCTGAACAATCGATTTCGATGTATGGCTTTGGCTCATGCTCGACACTCTCCTGAAGTGGGTTTTAGTTCCTCCAGAATACTCCGCCCAGCCCACCCCCAGCCACAACCGCACTCGGAAAACCCTTAGCCCTTTTGACCTGCCCCCTTTTTCTCAACCATTCATAACTGGAGATTCTCCGTTGTGTTGATGGTTGTGATTTGCGAAGGGAGAAGGGCCATGGCCCTTCTCCCTTCGAGGGTTTTGCGGAACTCGTCTGGG
>Ga0335074_10000317_pt1 | contig 72211 bp, 77 predicted proteins | sample Lox_Sample_23_FD_206715 | JGI IMG/M metagenome (GOLD analysis project Ga0335074, IMG submission 206715) | Soil microbial communities from Loxahatchee National Wildlife Refuge, Florida, United States - Lox_Sample_2.3 | ecosystem: Environmental > Terrestrial > Soil > Wetlands | place: USA...
CGCTCGCCCGTCGCTCGAGTGCGTGGCGCGTGGGGTCCGGAAACCGGACCCTGGCTGCCGAGCGCTCGGCGATTGGAGGGCGGTTGGCGAGTTAGGTCCGGTCGGCGCGGCGCCTTCTTCGCCACCGCTTCGGGGATGGCCTTAGCCTCTGGGCGTGGCGCTTCCGTTCATTCCCTCCGACGCCGGGCTGCTTCTGCTGCAGGCGGGGGTGGTCGCCGCTCCCCGGGAGGTGCCTCGGCTGGCCTTGTTCGAGCGGGTGCGCGGCCCCGCCTGGGCCGTGATTCCGATCGCCTCGATCGTGCTTGTGATCTTCGCGATCCGGTTCGTCTCTGACACGGCCACCGGCCTCACCTACCTCGCCCTGATCGCGGTTCCGCCGCTGGCCGCGGTGGCGCTGGCCTGGGCGATACGGGGCGGGGGCTACGGCCCGCGCCGTACGGCGGCGGCGATCGCGGTGACGGCGGCGCTCTTCGCCGTCGCCTGGGTGTTCCACCAGAGTCTCGCCGGAGGCGCGGCGGCGGCGCTGCTCTCGGGGCTGAGCTGCGTCACCCTCGGCGTGCTGCTCGCGGCCGTGGCGCCGCCGGGGTGGCTGAAGCTGGGGATCGTGGCCATGGCGGCGGCCGATACCTGGCTGGTCCTCTCCGATCTCCTCCAGGCCCCGAACGCGACCCTGATCGCGGCGCACCCGGTGGGGAACCTGCCCCAGCTCCAGGGCGAGATCTTCGGCACCGTGACCATGGGCTACGGCGATCTCTTCGTCGCCGGGCTGTTTGGCGCCCTGCTGGCCGCCGACGTCCGCCGCCAGCGGCAGGGCGCGCTGCTCACGCTGGTCCTGGCCGCGCTCTTCGACCTGCTGTTCCTGGTCATCAACGAGCTGCCGGCGACGGTGCCCGTGGCGGCGGCGCTGATCGTGATGGAGGTACAGGCGCGGTACGGCTCACGGGCGGTCGCACGACGTGAGAGACCGCGTCCGGCTCCGGGCCTCGCTCCCTCCGCTCCTCGGCAGCGATAACCGCTTCGGTCGCTCGGCAGTTAGCACGGCCCAGCGTCCGGCTGGGCCATCGCTGGGCCTCAGTGCGGGTCTTCCGCGGAGGCCGCGGGGGGCCGGGATTCCTCGGCCAGCGAGGTGATCGTCAGGTTGCCCCGGGCCGCCTCCTCGAGGACCTGGGTGGCCTCCTCTGAGGAGCGGGCGTAGAGCTCGACGAGCAGGTGCACGACGATCCGGTCGTCATCGTGCTTGTGGAAGCGGACGTGGGTGAAGAACTCTCTTGTGCCGTGGTCACCGAAGGCGGCATAGGAGAGGGCGTCGCCGGCCTCGGGGCCGGAGCACGTCTCGACGTCGTCGGCGTCGACCGTGACCGTGCAGGAGGCGACCCACGGCGTACCCGCGATCATCCGCTCCCACCGGTCCTCGATCGGCTCGACGCGGCCGTTGTGGAAGCCGAGGTGGGGCTGATCGTGCATGCACTCCAGGCACTGGACGACAGCCTCCTGCATCTCGTCCACGACCTCGCCCCGTTCTCCGCTGTCTGGATCGATCCGGTGGATGCCCTCGTAGTGGACCTGGACCTCGAGATTCTGCGACCAACAGCGGTAGCAGCGCAACCAGCTCTTCACCGACGTTGAGCCCTCCATCCAGGTGATTCTACGATGCCTTTCGTGAGCAATTTGCCGACCGGGGCGGCGGCGGCCGCAGAGCCCGCGGCTGGGCCGGAGGGACGGCCCCCGGTTGGCATCGTCCTGGCGGGAGGTGCCGGGCGCCGGATCGGCGGCGGCAAGGCGATGGTGGCGCTGGATCGCCGGCCCCTGCTCTCCTATCCGATAGAGGCGGTGTGGCGGGCCCTGGGCAACGTCACGATCGTGGCCAAGTTCGACACCGAGCTCCCGAGTGTCCCCGGCGTCACCGTCTGGATCGAGCCGAGCGAGCCCCAGCATCCGCTGACCGGAATCCTCCACGCTCTCAGCCTGGCCGAGGGCCGTCCGGTGCTCGTCTGCGCCGGGGACATGCCGCTCGTGACCGCAGAGCTCGTGAGCGCGATCGCCGGGACCAACCCCGGGGCCGCGGCGGCGGTTGTCGCCAGCACCGCCGCGGGACTCCAGCCGCTGCTGGCCTGCTATCAGCCCGCGGCCCTGCTGCGGCTGGCCGAGGCAGCCCAGGACCCCAACGTCCGCTTGCGCGACGCCGTCGGCGCGCTTGGTCCGATGTGCGTGGAGGTCGAGGAGCCCGAACTCCTGTTCAACGTCAACACCCCGGACGACCTGCTGCAGGCGGCGGCGATGCTGGACCGCCGGCGCCGGCTAAAGCGGCGGGAAGGCCGGACCTAGCCGAAGGTGAAGTCGTAGGCCTCGACGCCCGGGGGGATCTCCACCGTCAGGCTGTGGAACTCGGCCTGGGGCAGGGAGACGAGCGAGTAGAGGCGCTGGCCGCTGACTGTGACCTGGCCGCCGTGGACGTCGGTCCCGGCCGCCGAGCTGGGAATCGGGCGGCCGTCGAGCAGCACGCGCACGGTTCGCGGCGTGTTCCCGGCCGAGGTCATGACCAGGTACACGTGGGCCGCCTGGACGCCGCCCTGAATCGCGGCTCCGGCGGCCGCCGGGGTGACGAACTCCGAGGTCACGCGCCAGGCACCGCGGAGGGCAAACTCGTTCAGAGCGGGCGTTCCGATCCCCGGATAGATGTGCACGCCGGCCTCCGGCGGCTCGGCGAAGCCGGTCGAGCGCTGATCGTCCAGGTAGGTCTCCGGGGTGGCGAGGCCGGCCGAGGGCATGATTGCGGTGGCGCTCATCGGCGGTGGGAGGTCATGCACGCCGGCGTCGTAGAGAAGCTGACGGACGGCGGCCTCGGACTGCTTGTAATCACCCTCCCCGAACTGGGTGTGGCGAACCTGGCCCCGGGCGTCGATCAGGTACTCGGCCGGCCAGTACTGATTCTGGTAGGCGTTCCAGGTGCCGTAGTCGTTGTCCTGGACCACCGGGTAGCGCAGGCCGTCGGAGTGGATGGCCTGCTCGACGTTGCTCGCCTCCTGCTCGAAGGTGAACTCTGGCGTCTCGACGCCGACGATCTCAAGGCCGTAGGGGTGATAGGTGGCGTAGAGGCCCTTGAGGAACGGCAGGGTGCGGATGCAGTTGATGCAGGTATAGGTCCAGAAGTCGACCAGGACGACGTGGCCGCGCAGCGCGGCCAGGCTGAGCGGGCGGCCGTTGGGGGTGTTGAACCAGCGCTCTGTGTCGGTGAAGTCAGGCGCGGTGCCGAGATCGGGCAGGGCCGGGGTCTGGACGCCCGGGATGGCGACGCCGCTGGCCGTCGGCATCGGCACGCTCGCCGCCTCCTGCTGGCGCTCGGCAAAGCGCGAGCGCGGACGCAGCGAGGCGAGCCGGTTCTGGACCGAGGAGGAATTCTCGAGGCTCCGCGTCGGGTCAACCAGGAAGCTGGGCAGGTTGGTGCTTTTCGCCAGCGACTCCTCGAAGCGGACATCGAGGTTGAACGCCATCAGTACACCGGTGGCAATCAGCACCACGCCGAGTCCGCGCTCGACGGCCAGGCCGCGACCCACCCGGCGGATCCGGTTCATGACCGCGCGACCGCCGAGTGCGTAGAGGAGCATCACCGCGGCCAGCCCGGCGGCGTAGCTGATGGCCACGGCGACGATGCGGGCCGACGGCCCGCTCGATGCGCTGACGGCGGTGACCGCGGCCAGGATGGGACCCGCACAGGGCGCGCACACGAAGCCGAGGGCCCCGCCGACCGCGAGGCCGGACCAGAAGCCGGTGCCGCGGGTCCGAGGTCCGAAGCGAGCCAGCCGCGACAGCGGCGCCTGGACCCGGGCGGCTACGGGCGGGAACAGCAACGCCACGCCGAAGCCAATCAGGACCACGATGGCCACATCGCGGGCGGCGCCGCTGGCCAGCCCGACGCCCTTGACGAGCTGAGCCAGGGCAACGATCGCGACCGTAAACGTGACGGCCAGTCCGAGGACGATGCCGACCGGGCGCCGGCGCCCGCCGGCCGCGCTGGCCGAGAGCAGCGCGGGGAGGACTGGCAGCACGCACGGCGTGATCGCCGTGCCGGCCCCGGCCAGGAGGGCGAAGAGCATCAGGAGGAGCATCGGCCCACAGATGATCCTCTAGGCGAGATTACGAACTGATTAACCGCCGATGGCGGACATCGTCCGGGCCGGCTGGATGAAGCCGGGCTCGCCGACGTGGTGCTTGAGCTCCTTGCGCCACACCGCGGCGCGGATGATCTCCTGCAGCTCCCGGTCATCGGCTCCGTTCCGGAGGGGGCCGCGCAGGTCGGTCTCGTGGAGGGAGAAGAGACAGGTCCGCAGCCGGCCGTCGGCGGTCAGGCGGATGCGGTTGCAGTCGCCACAGAAGGGCTCGGAGACCGGATTGATGAACCCAATTCGCCCGCGGCCGTCGGCGAACCGGTGGACCCGAGCGGTGGCCGAGGGCTCACGCGGGGTCGGCTCGAGCGGGTAGACGGCATCGATGGCGGCACGGATCTCGGCTCCGGTGAGAACCTGGTCCGAGGTCCAGGAGTGGTCGGCATCCAGAGGCATGAACTCGATGAAGCGAACCTCGTAGGGAGTGCGCCGGGCCAGCTCGGCGAACGGGATCACCTCCTCCTCGGTGAAGCCCCGGATTGCCACCGCGTTGATCTTGATCGGGTGGGCCTCGGGAAACTCGGACAGCACCTCGAGCCCGCGGAGGACCTGGGGCAGGGCATCCCGCCGGGTGAGCTCGAAGAAGCGGTCGCGCTGGAGGCTGTCGACCGAGACGTTGAAGCGGTCGACTCCGGCCGCCACGAGGGCGGCCGCGTCTCGCTGGAGCAGGAAGCCATTGGTGGTCACCGAGAGCTCGTGCAGGCCGGGGACCGCCTTGAGCATCGCGACGAGCTTGGGAAAGTCGCGTCGCACCAGGGGCTCGCCGCCGGTGAGCCGGACATCGCCCACGCCCATGGCGGCGAAGATCGCCACGAGCCGGGAGATCTCCTCAAAGCGGAGGATCTCATCGCGCTCCAGCCAGGGCAGCCCCTCCGCCGGCATGCAGTACTGGCAGCGGAAGTTGCAGCGATCCGTGACCGAGACGCGCAGATCGCCGATCAGGCGGCCGTGCCCGTCTCTGAGGGGTTCGAGACTCACAGGCTAAGCCTACCCACCGGCTCCTGCGGCCCCACTGGCGTTGTCAGCGAGCAACGCGTAGGCGACCATGTCCTGCTGGCCGTCCTTGCCGCGCATGTAGGCGCGGCGCACGCCCTCACGGACGAAGCCCGCCCGTTCCGCCACGCGCTGGGAGGGGCGGTTGCCGGTGGCGGCGTACAGCTCAATCCGCTCCATCCCGAGCGCTTCGAAGCCCCAGCCGGAGATCATCTTCAGGGCGCGGGTGGCATGACCCTGACCGCGCCCCCAGCGGGCCAGCCAGTACCCCGCCTCGCCTCGCCGGTGCTGCCAATCGATCCGCATGAGCGCGACCGACCCAAGGAGCTGATCGGATCCGGAGACGACGGCAAAGGGGGCGGTCGTGCCCGCCAGCAGGGCGTCGTAGCGGTAGAGGAGGAAGGCGCGGGCGTCGGCCTCGCTGTAATTGTCGGGAACCGCCGTCCAGCGCGCGATCTCAGGGTCCTGGCACGCTTCGGCCACCGCCCGCAGGTCGGTGTCGCGCCAGGGACGAAGCACCGTGGGGCCTTCGACCAGCGGTTCCCCGGGGAGAACGATCTTGCTCACGAGGCCTGGGCTTGCTGCTCCAGGGCCTCGGTCAGGGTCGGCACGTCGAGGCCTTCGTCCTGCGCGGCCAGCCAGCGCTCCGCCTCCCGCCGCCCGCCCAGGGACCGAAGCCCGCGCTCGCCGTGCTCGGCCACGAAGTCGGCCAGGGCATGCAGGCGGCGGGCTGCCAGCCTCCGCCGGCCCAGGTCGATTCGAGCCCGGTGGGCGTCGAGCGCGCCGACCAGCTCGTCGATGCCGACCGGCGGGGGTACCGACGACACCGCCACCACTGCGGTGTCCGGTGATCCCAGCGCTCCTAACGCGGCATGTAGGTCGCCCACGGCGCGGGTGGCGACCGGTCCCAGGTCGGTCTTGGTGACGACGAGCACGTCGGGGATCTCCATGATCCCGGCCTTGAGGAACTGGAGGACATCCCCCGAGGCGGGCTGAACCACCACCGCCACCGTGTCGGCGACGTCGGCCACCTCGGTCTCCGACTGCCCGACCCCGACCGTCTCAATCACGACGACATCGAAAGCCGCGCCCAGGGCCGCTGCGGCGGCCCGGGTTGCGGGGGCCAGACCGCCGAGCCGCGTCCCGGCCGCGTTCGAGCGAATGAAGACCTGGTGATCGGCGGGATCGAACTCGATCCGCGCGCGGTCACCGAGCAGGGCGCCCCCGGAGCGGCGCGAGGTGGGATCGACCGCGAGCAGCGCCACTGAGCGCCCCTGGCCGCGCCAGGCCGCGATCAGGCGCGAGAGGAGCGAAGACTTCCCCACCCCCGGAGGGCCGGTGACCCCGACGATGTGCCCGGGTGCCTCACCGCCCAGCTCGGCCGGCGAGACCGCGGCCAGCAGGGCCCGCGCCTGGTCACGAGAGTCTGCCGTCTGGCTCTCGAGCAGGTTGAGCGCCGGGGCGGCGGCGGTCAGGTCTCGGGCGCGCAGGCGGGCGCCGAGCTCGCGGCCCTCGCCGGTCAAGCCGGCGCGGCGGTGTCGACGCCGTTGCGCTCGGCGACGAGCGCCACGATGTCGTGCATCATCCGGTTGAGGTCCCAGTCCTTGGGGGTGTAGACAGCGGCCACCCCGGCGTCGCGCAGCCACTCGGCATCGGCCTCGGGGATGATCCCGCCGACGATCACGGGGACCTCGCCGGCGCCCGCCTCGCGGAGGGCCTCAAGGACCGCGGGGATGAGCTCGCGGTGCGAGCCACTGAGGATCGAGAGCCCGACCACGTGCACGCCCTCCTGGGCGGCCGAGGTGGCGATCTGCGACGGGGTGAGCCGGATGCCCTCGTAGACGACGTCCATGCCGGCGTCGCGGGCCCGCACGGCGATCTGCTCGGCGCCGTTGGAGTGCCCGTCGAGCCCGGGCTTGCCGACGAGGAACTTGAGCCGGCGCCCCAGGGCCTCGCTCAGCCGCTCGACCTCCTCACGGAGCTCGGCCACGTCCTGGCTCGGTACGGCGGCGGCCTCGCCGACCCCGGTGGGGGCGCGGTACTCACCGAACACCTCCCGGAGGGTGGCGGCCCACTCGCCCGTGGTCGCGCCGGCGCGGGCGGCGGCAATCGTCGCCGGCATGATGTTCTCGTGCTCGTCGCGGGCCACCCGGGCGAGTTCGGCCAGGGCCTCGTCGACGGCGGCCTGGTCACGCTCGGCTCGCCAGCGCTCGACCGCGGCCCGCTGCTCGGCCTCGACCTCGGGGTCGACGACGAGGATTCCCCCGTCGGCGTCGGCGGTCAGCGGCGAGGGCTCGGTCGAGGTGAAGCGGTTCATCCCCACCACCGTCAGCTCCTCGGCTTCGATCCGGCGCCAGCGCTCCCGGTGCGATTCGACCAGCGCCGCCTTCATGTAGTCGACAGCCTCGACCGCGCCACCGCGCTCGCGCACCCGCTCCATTTCGTGGCGCGCGCCCTCGGTCAGCTCTTCCACCAGGCCCTCCATGACCTTCGAGCCCTCGAAGATGTCGGGGTACTCGAGCAGGTCGGTCTCGTAGGCCAGGATCTGCTGGAGCCGCAATGACCACTGCTGGTCCCAGGGCCGAGGCAGCCCGAGGGCCTCGTTCCAAGCCGGCAGCTGGAGAGCTCGGGCCCGGACGCTGCGCCCCAGCGTCACGGCGAGGGCCTCCAGGGCGATCCGGTACACGTTGTTCTCCGGCTGGGCCTCGGTGAGGCCGAGCGAGTTGACCTGGACGCCATAGCGAAAGCGGCGCTGCTTCTCGTCCTGGACGCCGTAGCGCTCGAGTCCCAGCTCGTCCCAGATGACGGCCATGGCTCGGAGCTTGGCGTGCTCCTCGATGAAGCGCACGCCGGCGTTGACGAAGAAGCTGATGCGGCCGAACACGCTCCCCATCAGGTCCTGGGGCACGCGCTCGCGCACGGCGTCGAGCACGGCAATGGCGTTGCTCATCGCGAAGGCGATCTCCTGGACCGGCGTGGCCCCCGCCTCCTGGAGGTGGTAGGAGCAGATGTTGATCGGATTCCACTTGGGCACGTGCCTGACCGTGTAGGCGATCGTGTCGGCGATCAGTCGCATGCTCGGCCCGGGCGGGAAGGCGTAGGTGCCGCGGCTCAGGTACTCCTTGAGGATGTCGTTCTGGGTCGTGCCCTGGAGCTTCTCCTCCGGGACCTCGTGCTCCTCGGCCGTGACGACGTAGAGGGCGAGCAGCCACGCGGCGGTGGCGTTGATCGTCATCGACGTGTTCATCTCATCCAGAGGGATCCCGTCGAGCAGCGTGCGCATGTCCCCGCGGTGGGCGATCGACACCCCGACTTTGCCGACCTCGCCCCGGGCCAGCTCCTGGTCAGGGTCATAGCCCGTCTGGGTGGGGAGATCGAAGGCGATCGAGAGCCCTGTCTGGCCCTTCTCCAGGTTGCGCCGGTAGAGCTCGTTGGAGCGCCTGGCGTCGGAGTGCCCGGCGTAGGTGCGCATCAGCCAGGGCCGGTCGCGCTCAGGGAGCCGGGGGGAGGGGGTCTCAGCCATGCCCGGATTGTATGGGCGGCTCTCCGCTGCGGGGCGGCTCGAGGGCCTTTGTTGACTTGGTTCGGCATAGAGGTACTGGTTCGGCAAAGCCCCTGTCACTTCGCCCGTTTGCGGGCTTGGGTAACGTGAAGCCATGCCTGACGAAAGCAACGCCTCCACTGAGCACGCGATTCTCCAGGAGATCACCGCGCCGTTGGCCACGCTGCCCGACGACCCTCTCCACGATGTGACCGACGTCGACTTCCCGGTGGTGGCGCTTCGCGGCTACGACCGGCTCGCCGTCGACGCCTACGTCAAGCGAACGAGTCAGCTCGTGGCCGAGCTCCAGGCGACCCGGTCGCCGGAGTCCGCCGTCCGCCGGGGCCTTGAACGAGTGGGGGAGGAGGTGTCGGGAATCCTCCAGCGGGCCCATGAGGCGGCTTCGCAGATCACCGCCCAGTCTCGCAACGAGGCCGAGGACCGGCTGGAGCGGGCGCGCGGGGAGGCGACCAAGATCACCGCCGACGCCGAACGGCGGCTCCAGGAGCTCGACACCGAGACCGACCGGATCTGGGCCGAGCGTCAGCGAATCGTCGAGGACGCGCAGCAACTGGCGGATCAGCTGCTCGCCTTGGCCCAGGCCGCCGCGGCCCGGTTCCCCGCCGCGGAGGACGCCGACACCACCACACAGGAAGGCTCACGGCTGCGTTCAAACGGCGTCGTGGACGCTCCGCCGCCGCGGCTCGATGAGAGCGGCGTGATCTCTGAGGAGCAGGAGTCCGAGCTGTTCGACGTCGAGGACGAGGGCGAGGGCCTCGAAGACCTCGACCAGACGCAGGTCATGCCGCCGATCGTGCCGTCGGATCCGGACGAGCCCGAGAGCGCCTGACCCCTGTCTCGCCGATGCGGCTGATCGACGTTCGCCACCTCGGGCGCCCCCGGGTCATCGGGTGCTGGGAGGTGGGCGACGTCCTGATCGACCCCGGCCCCACGTCCTGTCTGGACACGCTCCTTGCCGAGCTCGGAGGCAAGGCACCGGGAGCGCTCCTGCTGACCCACATCCACCTCGATCATGCCGGGGCCAGCGGCGCGCTCGTCGAGCGCTGGCCTGAGCTCGAGGTCTACGTCCACGAGCGCGGGGCGCGTCATCTCGTCGATCCGTCTCGCCTGCTCGAGAGCGCCCGGCGACTGTACGGAGACAACATGGACCGCTGGTGGGGGGAGATGATTCCCGTCCCCGAGGCAAACCTGCGGGTGCTGACGGGCGGCGAGCGGGTGCTGGACGGCTCGTTCGAGGTCGCCTACACCCCAGGGCACGCGTCTCACCACGTCTCCTATCTGCACGAGGGAACCGCGTTCGTGGGTGATGTCGGCGGGGTTCGGATCACGGATTCGTCGCTGACCATCCCGCCCACCCCGCCCCCCGATATCGATCTCGAGGCCTGGCACGAATCGATCGAGCGCGTTCGCGCCTGGCGGGCGGATCGACTCGCCATCACCCACTTCGGCGCCTACGAGGACGTCGAGCATCAGCTCGACGAGGTCTCGGCCCGGCTCGACGACTGGGCCGGGCGAGCGCAAGGTGCGGATGAGGCCGTCTTCATCGCAGGGGTCGAGGGTGAGATCGAGGACGGTGCCGACCCCGGGCTGCTGCCCACGTACACCCAGGCGGCGGCACCTGAGCAGCTCTACGCCGGGCTCAGACGGTACTGGCGAAAGCAGGCCGAGACGGTCCCTCCGGCGGCAGGACCGCCGGTAACCTGACCCCATGGCTCAGGTCATCGAGCTTCCTCGGGTGGGCGGCCCGGGTACCGGGTCTGGGGGCCTCTGGCGGGTGATCGTCCTCAACGACGATCACAACACGTTCGATCATGTGGCCGAGACGCTGTCCCGGGTCGTTCCGGGGCTCAGCCTCGCCGATGGATACCGGTTTGCCGATCAGATCCACAACACGGGCCAGGCCATCGTCTGGAGCGGGTCCCGTGAGGACGCCGAGCAGTACTGGAACCGCCTCGACGCCGCCGGCCTGACCATGGCGCCGCTGGAAACTGGCTAGGGAGCGAGGCCCGAAGCCGGACGCGGCTTCCTAGCGAGCGGGAGCGGAGGGAGCGAGGCCCGAAGCCGGAGGCGGTTTCCTCACGAGCTTCGACGCCTGCTTCTCCGGGCTCACTCGGACCACGTTCCAGACCAGCCCGAGCTTCTCGAGCAGGATGATCACCAGCCCGGTGGGGTCGCCGAGCTTCTCCCACCAGCGCAGGCCGTGGAAGGCCGAGGTGGGGAAGGCGTGGTGGTTGTGGTGCCAGGCCTCGCCCATTGAGAGGGGAGCGAGCCAGAACACGTTGCGCGACTCGTCGTCGACGTCGAAGCGCTTGCGTCCGAAGAAATGGCAGATCGAGTTGATCGACCAGGTGACGTGGTGCAGGAGGAACACCCGCACCAGGCCGCCCCAGAGCAAGGCCGTGAGCGCGGCGACGAAGCCGCCGCCGATGATCCAGCCCAGCGCGAAGGGGATGGCGAAGCTGAGGGTCACCCAGAGGGGAAACAGCCGGTCGATGACCCGGAGCCCTCGGTCCTTGACCAGGTCAGGGGCGAAGCGGTTGCGATCGGCCATGGCCACGGTCTCGAACAGCCACCCGATGTGGGCGTGCCAGAGGCCCTTGACGGCGCCCCAGAAGCCCGGGCCGCTGAGATGGGGCGAGTGCGGGTCGCCTTCCCGGTCGGTGAAGGCGTGGTGCTTGCGGTGGTCGGCGACCCAGGTGATGACCGATCCCTCGACCGCCATCGAGCCGATGATCGCGATCGCGGCGCGGAACGCGCGCGAAGACTCAAACGCCCGGTGGGTGAACATGCGGTGATAGCCGAGGGTCACGCCGAGGCAGGTGATCACGTAGAAGCCGATCATCAGACCGAGCTCGAGCGGACCGATGGCGCGGTTCCAGAGCAGGACGATCGCGGCGATCAGCGCGGCGAACGGAAGCGCTACGCCGATCAGGTTGAAGATCTTGTGCTGAAGCGTCATCCCGGTTAGGGATACCCCGATTCGCGGCTTAGGTTGCGGCCGTCGGCTCGGGTTGTGGTTCGGGCTCCGGCGCGCCATTCAGAGGGACCTCAGGTCCCAGCGCTCCGGAGATCAGCTCGTCGTACCACGTGTAGACGATTGGGATCTGGTACTTGCCGGAGTTGCGACGGCGAAACTCGATCATCTCGGGGCCCTCCCAGTATGCGTACCAGTCTCGCTCGGACTCAAACCAGGTCATCTGCGTGATCTTGTAGCGGTCGGTCCGGCTGCGGTGAACCGAGTACTGGGTGGCGCCGTAGCGGAGCGCCAGCGGGGCGGCGCGCGCCAGTTCGGCGGCGAGAAAATCCTGCCGCAGGCCTGCGGCGTACCAGTCGACGTGAACGACCCCGCCGGCCATCTCAGGCGCCCACCTCGGCATGAATGGCGCCCGGCCCCTCAGCCGTCCTGCCCTGGCCCTCTTCGGCGGCGCCAACGAGGATCGAGATCTTCCCCAGGTGCTTGTTATCGAGCATCAGCTGATGAGCTTCGGGGACTCCATCGAAGCCCAGCGTACGCCAGAGCACGGGCCGGATGCGGCCCTGCTCGATGAGCTGGTTGGCCTTGGTGCACTCGTAGGCGTTGGCGAAGTGCGAGCCGATGATCTGCTTCTGGCGCATCCACAGGTGGCGGACGTCGAAATCGAGGTTGTAGCCGGTCGTCCCGGCGCAGATCACGACCTTGCCGAAGGGCCGCACGCAGAACACCGAGGTGGGGAAGGTCGCCTTGCCCACGTGCTCGAAGACGATGTCGGGGGGCTCGCCCAGGATCTCCTTGATCGCCTTGGCAAACCGCCGTGACTCGCCGAACCGGGCCTTCTCCTCCTCGGGCGTCTCGTCCCCGCGCCGCATCATCCCGGCGAAGTCGTTGCGGTTCACGTAGCCGGTGGCCCCGAGCTCCATGCACAGCTTGCCCTTCTCGTCCGAGGAGACGACGCCGACGCATTCGGCGCCCGCCGCGGCGCAGAGCTGGATGGCGAACACCCCGAGCCCGCCCGCGCCGCCCCAGATGAGGACCCGGTGGCCAGCCTGGAGCTGGCACTGGTCGATCAGCATCCGGTAGGCCGTGAAGTACACGAGCCCGTAGGAGGCGGCCTCCTCCCACGTCAGGTTCTGAGGCCGGGGAAGGAGCTGCTGGGCCTGGACCTTGGTGAACTGGGCGAACGAGCCCCAGGTCGTTTCATAGCCCCAGATGAGCTGGCTCGGCGCGGCCAGCGGATCGAGGCCGTGGACCTCGGGGTCCTCGTATGAGGCCATGTTGCAGTGGATCACGACCTCGTCGCCCGGCTTCCAGCGCGTGACGCCCTCGCCGACCTTCCACACAACCCCGGAGGCGTCCGAGCCGCCGATGTGGTGGCCCCATTGCGGGTGATCGCCGTAGGGGAAGATCGACACCGGCTTGCCCTGGGCCGCCCAGACGTTGTTGTAGTTGACGCCCGCGGCCATGACCCGGACGATGACCTCGAAGGCGCCGGGCTCCGGGACCTCGATCTCCTCGAGCTGGAAGGCGTCCATCGGCTGGCCCTCGCGCTCCTGGCGGATCACCCATGCCGCCATCGTCGGCGGCAGTTCGCCGGGTTCGACGTCGACTTGTGAAACCTGGCTCAGATCAACGGCCAATGCGCTTGCACCTTCCTGGGTTGGGGCCATGTTCTGGGGACGCGGATCGTACCCGGGCTGGGGCAGACGCGACTCAACGCCGGCCTCGGCCGGGTTAGGCAACCAGCTCGGCCTGCGGCGCGGGCTCGGCCGGAACGGGTGTCTCGGGCCTGACCGGAGTGGTGGCGATCGCCTTGCGCTCAATGAGCAGGAAGGACAGGACGGCGGCCGCGGCGGCGGTGATCGCGCTCACGGTCAGCCCGGTGCTGAGCGCGGACACGAAGGCGTCGTTGGTGGCGGTGACGATCTGATGAGACAGGTGCGCGCCGGAGACGCTTCCGCCGGAGGCGAGGGCGTTGGCGATATTGGCCCGGACGGGCGCCGGGACGTGGGGCAGGCTCGAGTTCAGGTTCGAGCGGCCGATCGCCGTTACCAGCGCGCCCATCACGGCGACGCCGAACGTGCCGCCGACCATCCGGCTCATGGAGAGCGTGCCCGAGGCGACGCCGGCCTTGGTCCGCTCCACGGCATTCATGGCGGCGGTGCTCATCGGCGACATCACCAGACCAATGCCCGCGCCCATCAGAATGAAGCCCGGCAGGAGGAGGCCGTAGCCGGTGTGGGGTGTGATCCCGGACTGGATGAACAGCGCCGCCGACACGATCAGCAGCCCCAGCGTCATCAACGGCCGGGGGCCGATCCGATCGGCCAGCCGGCCGGCGATCGGTCCCGCCGCGATGACCAGGATCGTCGAGGGCAGGAAGCGCAGGCCGCTCTGAAGCGGCGAGTAATGGAGCACGTTCTGCAGGTACAGGGTGAGGAAGAAGAACTGCGAGAACATGGCGAAGGTCACGAAGAAGGCGACCAGGTTGGAACCGAGGAACGACCGGGCGCGGAAGAAGCCGAAGTTGACGATCGGGGCGCGCGAGCGCAGCTCGATCTGCACGAAGGAGGCGAGTCCGACGATCGCCACCGCGAACAGGGTCATGATCCGCGCCGAGCCCCAGCCCCAGCCGTTTCCTTCGATCAGGGCCAGGACAAGCGCGGTCAGGCTCACCGTCAGCGTGACGATCCCGGGGTAGTCGACGGTGCGGTCGACCGTCTCATCGCGGGTCTCGCGGGTGGCGAAGAGCGTGACCGCGATGGCGATCACGGCGATCGGTGGGTTGATGAAGAAGATCGCCCGCCAGCTCACCGACTCGGTGAGGAACCCGCCGAACACGGGACCGATGGCCAGGGCCATCGCGCTCACGCCGGCCCACGTGCCGATGGCCATTCCGCGCTGTTCGGGTGGGAAGGCCTGGGTGATGATCGACAGCGTCGCCGGCATCATGAACGCCGCGCCGACGCCCTGAACGGCTCGGAAGGCAACCAGGATGCCGCCGTTGGGCGACAGGCCGATGATGGCGCTCGAGACGCCGAAGATGAACACTCCGAGGAGGAACATCTTCCGCCGCCCGAAGATGTCGCCCAGCCGGCCGCCGGTGACGAGCAGCACGGCGAGCGTCAGCGTGTAGGCGTTGATCGTCCACTCAAGGGACGACAGCGAGGCGTGAAGGTCACGCTGGATCGACGGCAGCGCGACGTTCACCACGGTGTTGTCGAGCATCATCATGAACAGCGCGAAGCACATGGCGCCGAGCGTCCACCAGCGACGGTTTTCGTCCGTGATCAGCCGCTGGCGATGGGCGAGGAGTCGGGCGGTCATGAGGAGAACTCCGATGGCGGGAGCGCGGCCGCGATCTCCTCCCGGGCCATGAGCTTGGAGAGGAGCTGGGCCAGTGAGCGGCGCTCCGACGCGCCGAGCGTGGCGACAAAGTTCTCAACCCCCGTGAGGCGGGCCGCGTTGAGGCGGGCAATCGCGTCACGGCCGCGGTCGGTGAGCGCAATCCGCTTCATGCGCCGATCGGTGACGTCCTCGTTGCGCTCGATGAGACCCCGGTTGACGAGGTCCTCGACCAGGCGGCTGGCGGCGGGAAGCGAGACGTGGACCGCCTCGGCGCCCTGCTTGAGGGTGAGCGCCGCGGCGGCTTGGTCCAGGTGATGAAGCAGCTTTATCTGGCTGAGCGAGAGCTCAAGCGTTCCGACTGCCTCGAGCAGATCGGGGTTGCAGTTCTTGTGCAGATGCGTGATCAGCGCGTAGAGCTCGGCCGCGAGGGCCTTGTCCTCGGCCCCACACTCGACGGGCACAGTTGCTTGCGGGTCGGAAGCTGTTACTTGCATGCATGCAAGTATTGCACAAGGGGAGGGGGTTTGGGCTCGGCCCGTGAGCCTGGGCGAGCGCCGACGGCGGCCCGTGACGGGCTACGGCTGGCCGACCTCGCTATTCGAGCTCGGGCGCGGGCTGCCCACCTTGATCAGGGCGGGCTGGATCCCGGTCGGCGTCGCCGCGGCGGCCTCGGTCGAGCTGTTGGGGGCGATCCCGACCGTGTAGTCGCCCGGGCTCTTCAGGTTGACCGTCAGCTGGGCCGTGCCCTGGGGGCTGATGGGGCCGGTGTCGGCGAGCGACTGCGAGCCCGAACCGCCGGATGAGGTGACGTCCAGCGACTCGGCGTTACTGGCCTGGTTGGTGATGATGAAGACGACCGGCCCGGCACCCACGGAGCTGGGGGAGACCGAGACGCGCTGATCGTTGATGTACACCGTGAGGTTCACGGGCGCCGCCGGGCGCGGCAAGTTGGCGAAGTGCTTGCTGCTGCCGCAGGCGGACAACGTCACCGTGGCCGCGAGTGCAAGCATCCCAACCGTCGTCCTTTGCATCCTGACGCGCCTCTCCTCTCCGTGAGACGACGAACCCTATTGGACCTACCGCCGCAGCGCGAGCGGAATCTTCAGGTCGAGCTCTGAGTCAGAGTTCGGCGCCGGCGCTCGAGCTGGCGGAGTTGTCGCTGTAGTTCGGCCCAGGACTCCGACTCCACCCGCTCGTACTCCTCGCCAGCCAGATCCCGCAGCCGTTGGCTGTAGGTCTGCCATGCCTGGCGTTCCCCGTCGTCGAGCTCGCGCGCCCTATCGCCGTCGAAAACCATCGCAGCCATGCTCACGACTCCTTCGTTGCTTCCATGCGCCAAGGGTACCCCTCGCGCTGACCGTCTAAGACACCAATCTCCGGAGCGGTGGATGGGGTGGGAAACCAACGTGCAACTCCCCGTGCATCCTGTCCGGGCTGGGGCGTATCACCGCTGGCTTGGAACTGCTTGAGCAGCGCCTGGCGACGGCGGAGTTCATCGTCGTCGACACGGAGACCAACGGTCTCGGCGGCGACGCCTGCGAGCTCGTCGAGGTGGGCATCGTGCTGGTGGGAGGCGGGGAGCTTCACGATCGCTGGTCCTCGCTCGTGCGCCCGAGCGCTCCGCTCAGGCGGAGCATCCGCAATCTCACCGGCATCACGCAGCAGATGGTGGACGGCGCGCCGTCGCTCGAAGAGGTGCTCCCGGTCCTCGAGCCGAAGCTCGCCGGCCGGCCGATGGTGGCCCACAACGCTCCCTTCGATCGCCGGGTGCTGCGTCAGGCGTTCGAACGAATCGGGCTCGACTGGCCCGGCGTGCCCGTGCTCTGCACGGCGGCGCTGGCGCGGGCGCTCCTGCCCCTCCAGCGCGAGCGACGTCTGGGCGCCCTGGCCGATGCGCTCGGCATCGAAGTGGCGGTGGCTCACCGCGCCCTGGCCGACGCGGAAACCTGCGCCCGCGTGCTGTGCGCGCTCTACCCGCGGCTCTGCGCGCACGCCAGCACGATCGCCGAGGCACTGGCGCTGATCGCGCCCCGCCGTCGGCGCCGGAGCCCATCGCGGCGCCGCGAGCTCACCGCCGCCGCCCTACCCCAACTCGACTTCTCAGAGCTGCCCCGTGACCCCGGCGTCTACCTGTTCCGCGACGGGGCCGGAAGGACGCTCTACGTGGGCAAGTCGACCTCGATCCGCAGCCGGGCCCGGGCCCACTTCGCCCCCTCGGCGAGCCACGGCGAATGGAGCCGCCACGCCACGAGCGTGGACTACCGGGCGACGCAGTCCGAGCTCGGCGCGCTGGTGCTGGAGAACCGGCTCATCAAGCAGCTCGTCCCGCCGGGGAACGTCCGCCTCATGCCGCGGGACGACCGGCTCCTCTACATCCGCTGCCGGCTCGACATCCCGTTTCCCATCCTCGAGGTCTCATCCGAACCGGCGGCCGGCCACGCCGTCACGATCGGACCGTTGCGGGGGCGGCCGCTGGTCCGGGAGCTGGTCGAGCAGCTCGACTCGATCTTCGGGCTGCGTCACTGCGGGCGGCGTCTCCCGCGGCGTGACCACCCCTCGGCCTACGGACAGATGGGCCGCTGCTTGTCGCCCTGCCTCGGCGATCTGGACCCCAACCTCTACCGCCGCCGCCTCGACCAAGCGCTGGCGCTGTTCCAGGGCGAGGGCGGCCTGGCGCTCCTTGAGCATGTGGAGGCGCAGATGCGCAGTGCCTCGGCGGAGCGGCGCTTCGAACGCGCCGCCTGGCTGCGCCGGCGCCTGGGCCGCCTCCAGGTGATCTTGGGCCGGCTCGAGGGCGTGCTCGAGGCCACCCACGCCCGGCCTGCCCTGCTGCTCGCCCCGCACCCGCTGCAACCCGCTCGTCGCGACGCCTTCTGGCTCGTCGGCGGGCGGCTGATCGACTGGGGCGCTATGCCGGAGGATCCGCCTGAGCTCGCCGACCGCACTGCGGCGGCCCTGGCCCGCGGCGGGCGCCGGGAGCTCGGCGCCCACGTCCCTCCGGATGAGATCGACGAGGTGCGGCTGGTCAGGACCTACTTGGCCTCGCACCCAGAGCTGCCGCGCCTTGTCCTCGAGCCGCCCCCGACGCGGGAGGCGCTTCGCAGCTTCGCCCTAGGCGAAGGGGAGATCGACCACCTCGGCCCCGATGCCCGCGGAGCCGACGCTGACCGTGGCGGCGAGCGGTACCTCGCGCCGGACGAGGGCGAGGGCCAGCGGCCCCAGGCGGGGGGATATGGCGACGCTCCCCAGGTGGCCGACCTCGCGATCGCCGAAGCGGATCGGATCGCCTGAGGCGGCTGGCGCGGAAAGCCGGAGCCCGCGCAGGTGGCGATTCGGCTTGCCCCGGTAGTGGAGGCGGGCCACGGTCTCCTGACCGACGTAGCAGCCCTTGGTGAAGGAGACGGCGCGCTCATTTAGCCCCGCCTCCTGGGGGATCACCGTCTCGTCGAGATCGATTCCGTAGCGCGGGCGGCCCCGCTCCACGCGCACGACCTCGGCCGTGGCCTCGGAGACCGGAACCGCGCCCGCCTCCTGGAGCGCCGCGGTCAGCGCTGCGGTGTCGGCGGAGGCGCACAGCACGTCGACCCCCACGTCGGTCCGGATCGCCCGGATGGCGATCTGATCGAACTCGCCCGCGATGTGGCTGTGCTCAGGCGCATCGGCCAGCGCCTCCATGCCCGCCACGGAAACCGCCGCGGGGCCCTGGAGTGAGACCAGGCCGCGCTCGAGCGTCCGCTTGTGGAGCACGACGTCGTAGCCGATCATCGTCCGGCGGATGGCGTTGAACAGCGCCTGCAGCGCCGAGCGCTCGGTGTCCAGGAGAAGCTCGTCGCCGGTATCGAGGACGCGCAGATCGGCCAGCATCTTGCCCTTGGGGGTGAGCAGAGCGGCGTAGCACCCCGTCCCGGGAGCCAGCGACTCAACGTCGTTGCTCACCTGGCCTTGGAGGAACGGCTTGGCCTGGGCGCCGGTCAGGGCGAGCTTCCCGCGCTCTGAGCGATCGAGCATCCCGTTGGCTTCGGTCAGCGCGCGGTACTCGGAGGGCAGGGTGGCAATTGAGCTCACAGCAGAAAAATAGCGGGCCGCCAACTCTTGAAAAGGCTGCCAAAAGACAAATTTTGGACTACCATAACTTTTGTCATGGCGAGCCAGGAACTGCACACGTCAGCGGTCGAGGACTACACCAAGGCGATCTACGCCCTGGAGTTACGCGCGCCCGACGCGGTGACCACGAACGCGCTGGCTGAGCGCCTGGGGGTGACCCCGGGATCGGCCTCGGCGATGGTCAAGCGCCTGAGCGAACTGGGACTGGCCGAGCACCGGCCCTATCACGGCGTCTCGCTGACCGAGCAGGGCCGCCGCGTCGCCCTCCAGGTGATGCGCCACCACCGGCTGCTCGAGCTCTACCTGGTCGAGAGCCTGGGCGTGCCCTGGGACCGCGTCCATGCCGAGGCCGAGGTGCTGGAGCACGTCCTCTCCGAAGAGCTCGAAGAGCTGATCGCGGCCAAGCTGGGGGACCCCACGCACGACCCCCACGGCGACCCGATCCCGACCCGGGACCTGAAGATCGAGGAGGGCACCACGGCGAGCCTTCAGACCCTGAACCCGGGTGATCGAGCCATCTTCACCCGCGTCTCGGACTCCGACCCGGAGATGCTCAGGTTCCTCGCCGCCCGCGGGATCGCCCCCGGCGACGAGCTAGAGGTGATTGAGAAGCAGCCCTTCGACGGTCCCCTCTACGTCCGCTTCGGCGACGCGGTGCACGTCCTCGGAGGCGGCCTGGCCCGAGCCATGCGGGTCGAGGTCAAGCCGTGACGCCGGCCCAGGAATCAGCCCTCGCGCTTCGCGCCCCGGCTCCGACGCCCGGGCTCAGGCACGAAGACGAGGATCGCTCGGCCGATCGCTCGCGGGTCTTCCGGGCCCGCAACGGCCACCGGCGCTGGCTGCTGCTGTGGCTGCTCGTCGGCCCGGGCATCCTGGCCATGCTGGGCGAGAACGACGGCCCGAGCATGATCTCCTACGCCACGACCGGGGCGACGTACGGGATCGGAACCTTCCTGCCCTTCACTCTGCTGACCTTCGCCATGGCCTTCGTCTGTCAGGAGATGGCGATGCGGGTGGGCGCGGTGACCCATCGTGGCTACGGGCAGCTCGTGCTCGAGCGCTACGGCCGTCTGTGGGGGTGGTTCAACGCCGGCGACCTGGTGCTGACGAACCTGGTCACGCTTGTGGCCGAGTTTGTGGCCATGCGGGTGGGGCTGGCCTACTTCCACCTGTCCTCGGGCGTCGCGGCGATGCTCGGGATCGTGCTCGTGCTGTTCACGATCAGCGGCGGGCGCTACTGGCGCTGGGAGCGGCTTGTCCTTGGCCTGGCCATCTTCAACGGCCTGTTCTTGGTCGCCGCGATCCTCACCCACCCGCACTGGAGCGCCGTCGGCCACGCCCTGGTGACGGGCTCGCCCTTCCCAGGCGGAAGTCTGAACACGTTGCTGCTCCTGATCGCGTCGACCGTCGGGGCCACGGTGACCCCGTGGATGATCTTCTTCCAGCAGAGCGCGTCCGCCGACAAGGGGCTGACGCCAGAGGACCTGAAGCACGGGCGCTACGACACGGCGCTCGGCGCGGCGCTGGCCGCGGTCTTCGGCATCGGCGCCCTGATCGCCGGTGCGGCGCTGGCGGCCCACGGCGGGGACAGCATCCAGGGCCTGGCCGGCGCGGGCTTCCCGCGGGCCCTGTCGAACGTCGCCGGTCATGCCGCGGGCACCGTGTTTGCCCTGGGCCTGATCGAGGCCGGAGCGGTGGCCATCCTGACCATTTCGGCCAGCACCGGCTACGCCGCCGCCGAGTCCGTGGGGGCGCCGAACAGCATGAACTACAGCGCCAAGGGTGCGGCCATCTTCTACGGCGCCAACGTCGGCGCGGCAGCCATCGCGGCGGCAATCATTCTGATCCCCGGCGCTCCGCTGCTCTCGATCGCGCTGAACGCCAACGTGCTGGCCACGGTGCTGCTCCCGGTCGCGCTGGTGTTCGTGATCATGCTGGTCAACGATCGGCAGTTGATGGGCGAGTTCGTCAACGGCCGCGTGCACAACATCGCTGCCGTGGTGATCGTGCTTTTCGTCGCCGTGTGCGGAACCGCCTACGTCGTCGATTCGTTCCTCCGCGCGGTCCACCTCATCTAGCCGTGTACAAGCCCGATGACATCCTCCCGAACTACCTGGAGGCCGACCAGCTCGCCGCCGAGACCTCGCGGCCGGTCCCGCGGGCGGCGCTGTCGCGTCGGGCCACCGTCGGCCTATGGGCGCTGCGCGTGTTCGTGATCGCGGGCAGCGCGATGGTCATCTATGTCTTCATCTCTCAGCTCGGCCGCTGAAGTACGCTCCAGCCGATGGCCCTCGCCGACACCTTCCAGCAGATCGTCGACTCGCTGCCTGACGACTGGACCGACCTCGAGCTCGATCTGAGGATCTTCGACGAGAGCCGCTACATCGATGCGGCGACCCTGGTCGTCACCTGCAACGCCCAGCCGTATTCCCGTCATGACTGGCACTGGCGCCTGCTCGTTGCCCACCGGTTTGGCCACGCCGCCGCCGCCCCCGCGGTCCACGCCGCACTCAGCCTCCTCGACGAGGCCCAGATCGAGGGTGAGCTGGCGCTGCGCGAGGTCCGTACCGGACGCGTCGAGGTCAACCCGATGTGGGGCCGGACCGAATCGGTGCGCCGAGAGTTCAGCCGGATCCGCGCCCAGTAGTGGCGCGCGTCGTCGTCTTCGTCCCGGATCTGCTCTTCGGCTCCAACGTCACCGCCGCCGTCCAGGCGGCCGGGCACGAGCCGGTCCTGGTCCCCGACGCCGAGCGGGCCCGGGGTGAGCTGCCGGAGGCCGGTCTCCTGATCGTCGATCTCACGGCCGAGAGCGGCCAGCGGATTGAAGCTGTGCGCGGTCTCACCGACGTGCCGAGGCTCGGCTTCTACTCCCACGTCGAGGCCGATGTGCGTGCCCAGGCTGAGGAGGCCGGCTTCGATCTCGTCGTGCCGCGCTCGCGCATGGCCCGGGACGGAGCCGGGTTGATCAGCCGGCTCCTGGAGCGCTGACGAAGCCCGAGGCGAAGGTCTGCGCCACATTCGGCGGGCGGGTGACGATCCCGAAGTGGGCCTCCCACACCGCCCAGCGCCGAAGTGTGGCTACGTCGAGCTCGCCGACCTGGCCGTCGGGGCCCCGGAAGGCGGGAAGCAGGGCACCGAGCTGCGTATCGACCTGCGAGCGATCGAGGCCCTGGACCTGGCTTTCCAGGTCGGCGGCGCTCTGCGCGGGGTGGCGCAGGGTGAACTGATAGCCGGCGACCAGAGCCCGCACGACGGAGTGCGCCAGCCCGGCGTCCCGGCGCAGCAGGCCGGCCGTCGTGCAGAGGACGAGCTCCGGGTATGGCGGCGCGCCGTAGTTCTCGACCCGGAAGATGTGAAAGCCCGGCCTGGCGTGCTGGACGGTGATGCCCTCGTCGTTCCAGAAGGCGGTGGCGGCGGCCACGCGACCGGCCAGGAGATCGACCACCGCGTTGTAGCCGATGGTCACGGTGTGCACTCGGTCCGGGTGACCGCCTGCCCCGGTGACGATCGAGTCGAGAACCGCGGTGTCGCTCGGGTCGCCGGTGATCCCCACCGTCTTGCCGTCCAAGTCTCGCGGGGACTCGATGGCCGGAGCCGCGATCACCGAGGCCAGCGGTCGCTGGACGATGGCCATGATCCCGACGAGGTCCGTGCCGCGCTCCCGGGCGATGGCCAGGTCATGGATGTCGAGGATCGCGAAGCTCACGCGTCCCGCCTGGAGCAGCTTGATCGAGTCGGTTGAGGCCGAGGGAATGATCACGTGCAGGCGCACGCCCTCCGCGCGATCGAAGCCATGGGCGAGGGCGGAATAGATCCCTGCGTGGACGGCGTTGGGGGTGAAGTCGAGGACCAGCGAGGCGCTGCGTAGGCGCGAGGTCCCCGCCCCCCCGCAGCCCGCGAGGAGCGCCGTGCCGACGAGCAGCGCCACCAGGCGCAACCAGGCGGCTCCGTAGAATCCTCTGGGCGCATGCGCCGCCGGGTCACCTTCAGCCGCAACTTCACGCTGTCGCTGTCTCGGACCTGCCGCTGCTACTGCAAGTACTGCGCCTTCGCCACCCACCAGCCCCACCTCTATGCGCCGGCCGAGGTGCTGCGGATCCTCGACCACGCGGCCAAGCGCAACGTCAAGGAGCTGCTGGTGCTGACGGGCGAGAAGCCCGAGCACAACGCGGAGGTGGCGGCGCGTCTTCATGAGCACGGGCACGAGGATTTCACGTCCTACGTCACGTGGGCGTGTGAGCGGGCGCTCGAGCGCGGCCTCCTGCCGCACACCAACCTCGGTGTGCTCGACGCTCCGGACCTGGCCCGGCTGCGCGAGGTCACGGCCTCCCAGGGCCTGATGCTGGAGTCGGTGGCCGAGCGGCTGATGCAGACCGTCCACGCGGGATCGCCGACCAAGCACCCGGCCCGGCGCATCGAGACCATCGCCGCCGCCGGCGAGCTGCGGATCCCGTTCACGAGCGGAATCCTGGTCGGGATCGGAGAGACCGAGGAGGAGCGTGTGGCGTCCCTGGAGACGCTGGCCGAGCTCCACTCCCGCCACGGGCACCTCCAGGAGGTGATCCTCCAGAACTTCGTGCCCCACCAGAGCTACTACGGCCAGGAGCCGGCCGAGATCGCGGGGGCGGCGGCCCGCGACTACTGGCAGACGGGGGTGTGGAGCGGCCCGGAGCACGCCGCTCCGGCGTGGGCCTCGGAGGTGACGATCGAGGACATGAAGCGGCTGATTGCCGAGGCGAGACGGCTGCTGCCGGGTGTAGGAATTCAGATCCCGCCCAACCTGTCTGACTGGTGGCCGGAGCTCGTCGCTGCGGGGGCGACCGACCTGGGGGGACTGAGCGCCAACGGTGATCACATCTCGCCCCAGCACCCCTTCCCCTCGCCCACCGAGGTCCGTCGGCAGCTGCGCGCCCAGGGGCTGGCGCTGAGCGAGCGACTCTGCGTCTACCCGGAGTACATCGACGAGGAGTGGATCTCGCGCCCGGTGATGGACGTGATCAAGACCCGCTTTTGGTCCTTCATCCCGCGCCGTGGCTCGGGTCGCCGGACCGAGGTCTCGGTGCCCGACGACGCCGCGCCCCGCGCGGTCGAGCGGGCGCGGGACAGCCAGCGGCTCACCGCCGAGGAGCTGACGGCACTGTTCTCCGAGCGCCGGCCCGAGGTGATCGAGGAGATGCGCCTGGCCGCCGACGAGCTGCGGCGCGAGCTGGCCGGGGAGACGGTGACCTTCGTCGTCAACCGCAACATCAACGTCTCCAACATCTGCGTGGTCGGATGCGCCTTCTGCGGCTTTGGCCAGTCCCGGCGCTCCCCCGATGCCTACGAGCACTCGGAGGCCGAGTTTGAGCAGCGGATCGGGGAGGCGATCGAGTTCGGCGCCACCGAGATCTGCATGCAGAGTGGGATCCATCCGGAGTGGGGCCTTGAGGACTACGAGCACTGGCTCCGCGTGGCCAAGCGCGTCGCCCCGGACCTTCATCTCCACGCCTACTCGCCGATGGAGGTCTCGCACATGTGCGACGTCAGCGGCCTGGAGCCGCGCGCCGTCTTCTCGCGCCTGCGTGAGGCCGGCCTGGGCTCGACCCCGGGAACCGCCGCCGAGGTCCTCCACGACGGCGTGCGGGAACGCATCTCGCCCAACAAGCTGCCGGTGGCGCGGTGGGTAGAGATCATCGAGGCCTCGCACGCCGAAGGGATCCGCTCGACGGTTACGGTCATGTTCGGGCACATCGAGGAGCCGTGGGAGCTCGCCGAGCACATGCGGGTGGTGCGGGAGCTCCAGGAGCGGACGGGCGGCTTCACCGAGTTCGTCCCCCTGTCCTTCATCCCCTTTCACACCCTGCTGGGGCGGACCCACGGGATCGAGGAGATCTCCGAGGCCGAGAACCTCAAGCACACGGCGGCGTTCCGGCTCGCCCTGGGTCGGACGGTCACGAACCTTCAGGCCAGCTGGGTCAAGATGGGGCTCGACGCGGCGACCGAAGCGCTGCGCTGGGGCGTGAACGACCTCGGCGGGACGCTGATGGAGGAGTCGATCAGCCGCATGGCCGGGAGCTATCACGGGGTCAAGCTTGAGCCGCGTGACCTCGTCGCCGCGGCGCATCGAGCCGGGCGCCCGGCGGCGGAGCGGACGACGCTGTACGGGATCCGGCGCCGCTACGAGCTGCCCGAATCGGCGGCCGCATGAGCACGGCGCCGTCCCTCTTCGCCGGGGTCGAGCCGCTGGAGGTGTTCGTCGAGCTGTTATCCGAGATCGATGTCGACACGTCGTCGACCGAGTTCTACGACCGGATCTGCGAGGCCATCTGCCGGCTGACCACGATGCGGCGGGCCGGGATCTTCATGGCCGATGCCGATCGGGGCCGGGTCCGCGCGGTCGGGGCCTATGGGATCGCCTTCTCGCAGCTGGCCGCGCTCCGTCCGACGCTCGTCAACACGCCGATCGCCCAGCGGGCCCTGCTCGAGGACCGCGTGGTCGTGATCTCGGAGCGGATCGAGGAGGAGGTACCGCCGGAGTACGCCGAACTGCTCGGGATCACCACGCTCGTGTGCACGCCGCTGAGCGCGGCCGGGCGAGCCTACGGCGTGATCTGCGCCGACCGAGGCGGGGGCACGTTCGAGCTCTCAGACGGTGAGCGCCACCTTCTCTGGACGCTCGGCAAGACCGCTGCCCTGGTCGCCGCGGCGCGCAACGTGACCCGCCAGCAGGAGCGCACGCGGCACCTGTCGGACCGGCTCGATCTGGCGCGAGAGGTCCACGAGCGGGTGCTCCAGCGCCTGTTCGGCGTCTCGTTGGCGCTGAGCGCCGAGCAGCCGCTCGACTCCGAGCAGCGGGATCGGTGCCTGGTGGAGATGCGCGAGGCGTTGGGCGACCTGCGCCGCGCCCTCGAGCGCCCGCTCGCCCCGCTGCCGCCAGAGACCGGCATGACGCTGGCCGAAGAGCTCGAACGGATACGTCATACCTCCGGGATGGTCGTCGACGTGGACTGGCGGGGCGACTTCAGCGTGCCCTCGGACATCGAGCCGCTGGCCCAGTCGGTGCTGGCCGAGGCGCTGCGCAACGTCTCCAAGCACGCGCGGCCGTCGCGGGTCGAGGTCGCGGTGAGCAGGGACGAGTACACGTTCACGATGGAGGTGCGAAACGACGGCGCCACCAACAGCCCGCCGGCCGCCGGCAGCGGCGGGATGGGGCTGCGACTGGCCGCGTTCGAGGCCCTTCAGCACGGCGGTGTCGTCGAGTCCGGTCCCGTGGACGAGGACGGATGGCGGGTCCGGCTCGTGGTCAGGCTGGGCGAGGAGGGGAGGTGACCGCGGCCACGCTGCCCCAGACGAAACTCCGCGTGCTCGTCGTGGACGACCACGATGTCGTCCACTGGGGCTTTCGCGTGCTCCTGGCCGAACAGCCCTGGGTCGAGCGGTGCCTGGCCGCGCGGACGAGCGCCGAGGCACTCGAGCTGGCGCACAAGCTCCGCCCCGACGTGGCGCTCGTCGATCTGTTCCTGGCCGGCGAGTCGGGAGCTGACCTCTGCCAGGCCATCCGCCGCGCGTCGCCGCAGACGCGCGTCCTGCTCATCTCAGGCGCCGGCCGGATGGCCCCAGCGGCGGCGCGGGCGGCAGGCGCGTCTGGCTTCATCTCCAAGGAATCGGACGCCCGTCAGGTGGTGGCGGCGGTCAGGGCCGTGGGATCGGGGCTGACGACCTTCGCGCCCAAGACCGATCAGCCGGAGCCGATGCTGACCGAGCGCGAACGTGAGGTGCTGGAGCTCATCGCCGGCGGCTCGACCAATCGGGAGATCGCCGAGCGGCTGTATCTCTCGCCGTACACGGTCAAGGAGCACACCAGCGCGCTGTACCGCAAGCTTGGGGCGCGCAACCGCGCCGAGGCCGTGCGGCGGGCGCAGCGGATCGGGCTGTTGGGCTAGGAGTCGCGTCCCCGCATCAGGCGCTCCACCACGGGCAGCTTGACGCCGTGGGGGATGTAGCGGGAGGCGAGCATGGCGGCCCGCATCGGGATTCCCGGCACGACCACCCGCTTTCCCGACTCGAGTCCCTCGACTCCGGCCGCCGCCGCGTCCTTGGCGGAGATCAGAGCCGGGCTGGGAACGGCGCGCTCAAATGACTGACCGCCCGCCTGCCAGCCGGCGATGTCCCAGAACTCTGTCTCCACGGGACCCGGGGCCAGCGCGGTCACGGTGACGCCGTGCCCCCCGACTTCCTGGTGGAGGGCCTCCGAGAACGTGAGTACGTAGGCCTTGGCGGCCGAGTACCCGGCCGCGTAGGGGAGCGGCTGCATCCCCGCCGTGGAGGCGACGTTGAGAATGGCGCCGCGGTGGCGTTTGACCATCGCCGGCAGGAAGGTCGAGGTGAGGACGACCACAGCCTCGACCAGCACCTGCACCTGCTCGAGCTCTCGCGCCGGGTCGCTGGCGTCAAAGGCGCCGCCGGTGGCGAAGCCGGCGTTGTTGACCAGGATCTCGATATCGAGCCCCAGCTCTGTCATCCGGCCCTGGATGCGGGAGCGTGAGGCGGGCTTGGCCAGATCCGAGGCAACGGTCTCGGCCCGGATCCCGAACTCACTGCTCAATTCCTCGGCCAGCGCCTCCAGCCGGGCTTTGCGCCGTGCCACGAGCACGACGTTGTGGCCGCGGCGTGCCAGCTCACGGGCAATCTCAGCGCCGATGCCGCCTGAGGCGCCGGTGATGAGGGCGGCTGACTTGTCACTCGGCGTGGGGAGGCTCACGGCGGTGAAGCCTACCTCCCCCCGATCGGGGGGAAGTCGCTCCATGACTTGTACCGCCCGACTGCGGAGGGAGTATGGATAGAGATGCTCGAATCAGCCGATTACACGCGCGCCGAGACGCGGGCTCCGTTCCCGGGTGGTGCCAGATTCCCGGTCGGTCGAGCGGCGCCGTACTCGGTCGCCACCGAGCTTCCGTCGCACCGCCTCAGCACCGCGGAGCTGGCCGAGCGCTACGACCTGAGCGAGGAATGGATCGTCTCCCGCACCGGGGTCCGGGAGCGGCCGATCGCCGGGCCGGAGGAGCGGCTGTCCGATTTCGCTACCCGGGCGAGCCTCGCCGCCCTGGAGCGCGCCGGCGTCGAGGCGTCCGAGGTGGATCTCGTCCTCGCGGCCACGCTGACCCAGGACGAGCTCACCCCCAACACGGCGCCGCTCGTGGCCCACGCCATCGGCGCCTACCACGCCGGAGCCATAGACGTCGGTGCCGCCTGCACCGCGTGGCTTTCCGCAGCGGCGATCGCTGCGGCCCAGATCGAGACGGGACGCTGCCGCTGGGCGCTCGTCATCGGCGCCGACTTCATCTCCCGGCTCGTGGACTGGGAGGACAAGCGCAGCGCGCCTCTGTTTGCCGACGCGGCCGGGGCGGTGCTGTTCGGACCGGCCGGCGATGGCCCCGGAGGTGTCGGGCCGATCGTGCTCGGTGCCGACGGCTCCGAGGAGGCTCAGGCGCTCGTTATCCATCACCACGATCGCAAGATTCGGATGAGCGGTCCCGAGGTGTACCGAAACGCGGTGGCCCGGATGGCTGAGTCGACACTTCAGGCAGTGGAGCGGGCCGGGATGACGCTCCAGGACATCGATCTGTTCGTCTACCACCAGGCGAACGGCCGGATCACCCGGGCACTGGGCGAGCGTCTCGGCCTTGACCCGGCCAAGGTCGTCGACTGCATCGAGAAATACGGGAACTCCTCGGCGGGAACCCTGCCCCTGGGGTTGGCCACGGCGGAGGCCGACGGTCGTCTGAAGCCGGGCACGCGGGTCCTTCTGGGCGCCTTCGGCGGCGGGTTCACCTGGGGCGGTGGCGTCATCGAGTGGGGGGGATCGCGTGAGCACTGAACGTGCTGGGTGTGCGCTGGTCACGGGCGCCTCACGCGGAATCGGGGCGGCGATCGCCCGTGGGCTCGCCCAGGACGGCTGGCCGGTGGGGGTGAACTACCGCAGCGATCGCGCCGGGGCCGAGCGCGTGGTCGAGACGATCGAGCGCGACGGGGGCCGCGCGGTGGCCCTGGGCGCTGACGTGGCCGACCCGGCCACCCCCGACGAGCTCTTCGGGGCCCTCGAATCGCACTTCGGCTCCCAGGTCCTGGCCCTGGTCAACAATGCCGGGATCAACCGTGACGACCTCACGCCGTCGCTGGGGGACGAGGAATGGTCGGCCGTGATCGAGACCGATCTGAGCGCCGCCTTCCGGCTCATGCGTCGCGCGCTGGTGCCAATGATGCGGGCGCGGACCGGACGTATCGTCAACATCGCCTCGATCTCTGGTGTGCGGGCCAACCCGGGCCAGTCCAATTACGCGGCGGCCAAGGCGGGGCTGATCATGCTGACCAAGACCGCCGCCGTGGAGGTGGCGCGGCGCGGGGTCACGATCAACGCCGTGGCCCCCGGGCTGATCGACACTGAGATGATCGCCGAAGTCCCGAAGGACCTGCTGAGCGCGGTTCCGGCCCGCCGGCCGGGGACGCCGGAGGAGGTGGCAGCGTGCGTAAGGTTCCTGGCCTCAGACGACGCCAGCTACGTCACCGGGGCAGTGCTGACCGTTGACGGGGGGCTGGCCGCATGAGCGCGCTGTGGCACCAACGAAAGGAGAAACCATGCCGGCAGTAACCACGGAGCAGGTCGAGTCGCGAGTCGTCGAGGTGCTCGCGAGCTTTGGGCCCGACGCCGATCAGATCACCCGCGACTCCACCTTTGAGGAGCTCGACATCGACTCACTCGACCTCGTCGAGCTGGCCCAGATCGTCGAGGACGAGTACGGCGTCGTGCTGAAGGGCGAGGACATGAAGGAGCTGAAGACGGTGGGCGACGCCACCGATCTGATCGTGAGCCGGGCGGACGCGTAGTGCCCAAGCGCCGGGTCGTCATCACGGGCATCGGTGCTGTCACCCCGCTCGGGGTGGGCGCCCGGCCCTTGCACGAGCGCTGGGCCTCCGGTGTCGTCGGGATCGCCGACGGCGCGGGTACGTGCGCCGAGTTCGATCCGTCCGAGCATCTGAGTGTCAAGGAGGTCCGCCGCCTGGACCGCTTCGCCCAGTTCGCCCTGGCTGCGGCGGGCGAGGCGCTGACCCAGGCGGGCTGGGGCGAGGAGATCCCGTATGACCCGCTGCGCGTGGGTTGCGTCATCGCCACCGGGATCGGGGGCCAGAACACGGTCGAGGCCCAGCTTGACGTCCTGCGCGAGAAGGGACCGAAGATGGTCTCGCCGCTCGGGATCCCCATGTACATGCCCAATGCGGGGGCGGCCGCGGTGTCGATGAAGTACGGCCTCCAGGGCCAGACCTATGGCGTCGTGTCGGCATGCTCGGGCGGCGCCAACGCGATCGGCTCCGCGCTGCGAATGATCCAGTACGGAGACGCCGACGCGGCGGTCGCCGGCGGCTCGGAATCCACGCTGACGGACTTTGCCTTCGCCTGCTTTAGAGCCATGCAGGCCCTGTCACCGACCGGGGTGTCCAGGCCGTTCGACGCTCGCCGCGACGGGTTCGTGATGGGCGAGGGCGCCGGAGTGCTGGTGCTCGAAGAGGCGGAGGCGGCGCGGGCGCGCGGCGCGAGGATGCTGGGTGAGGTCGCCGGTTATGGCGCCACCGCCGACGCCTACCACCTCACGGCTCCCGAGCCGAGCGGTGGCCCGGCCGCCCGCGCCATCGAGCTGGCGCTCGCTGACGCCGGCCTGGACGCGGGGGAGATCGACTACGTCAACGCTCACGGGACCTCGACCCAGCTCAACGATGCGGCCGAGACGGCGGCACTCAAGCGAGCGCTCGGTGACGCTCAGGCCAAGCGGATCCCCATCTCGTCCACCAAGTCGACCATCGGTCACCTGCTCGGGGCGGCCGGCGCGGTCGAGGCGGTGGCCACGGTCGAGACGCTCCGGACTCGGATCATCCCGCCGACCCTGGGCTACGAGGTTCCCGACCCCGAGCTCGACCTGGACTACGTGCCCGGCGAGGCGCGGCCGCTGATCCTCACCAACGGCCACCCGCCGAGCGCGATCTCCAACTCCTTCGCCTTTGGCGGCCACAACGTGACCCTGGTGATTCGCGGGGCCGAGTCGTGAGCGTCGCGCTCCAAAGCGAAAGGCGCGGGCGTCTGGCTCCGCTCGAGCGGCTGGAAGCGCTGTGCGACGCCGACAGCATCGAGGTGATCCGCTCCGGGGTTCTCTCCAGCCGTCTGGGGGCCCGCGCCCGGGCCGGCGACGGCGTGGTCGGGGCCACGGCGACGGTCGACGGCCGTCCCATCGCCTGCTACGCCGAAGACGGCAGTTTCTTCGGCGGCTCACTCGGCGCCGGGCACGCCGACACGATCGTGCGGGTGCTTCAGACGGCGGGTCGGGCGCGGGTGCCAGTGGTTGGCTTCGTCGAGTCCGCGGGTGCGCGGATGCAGGAGGGCACCGCGGCGCTGGCTGGTTACGGACGCATCTTCCGTGAGTCGGTCGCCCTCACCGGTGTCGTGCCGCAGATTTCAGTCGTCTCCGGCGCCTCGGCCGGCGGCGGGGCGTATTCGCCTGCCCTCACGGACCTGGTCCTGATGACCGAGGACGCAGCCATGTTCCTCACCGGCCCCGGAGTGGTCAGGGAGGCGCTGGGCGAGGACGTCGACGCCGCGGCGCTGGGCGGCCCGAGGGTCCACGACCGCAACGGGGTGTGCCACCTGGTGGCGGCCGACGAGCGGCACGCCGCGCTGATGGTGCGAGACCTCCTGAGCTATCTACCTTCGTCGGCCGGCGAGCCGTTGCCACTGATCGCGGCTCGGGATCCGGAGCTGGAGGACCCGGGAGTCGTGGTGCCCCAGGAGGGCCGGCGCGCCTATGACGTGCGCGACGCCCTGGGCGGGATCGTCGACCGGGACTCGCTGTTCGAGCTCTGGCCCCGGTGGGCGCGCAACATCGTCACCGCGCTGGCTCGAATCGAGGGCCGCCCGGTGGCCATCGTGGCCAACCAGCCGCACCATCTGGGTGGCGTGCTCGATGCGACGGCGTCCGACAAGGCGGCCCGGTTCATCGGATTGTGCAACTCGTTCGGCCTGCCGCTGCTGGCCGTCGTCGACACGCCCGGGTTCATGCCGGGGACCCGGCAGGAACAGGCGGGGGTGATCCGCCACGGCGCCTCGTTGGTCCGTGCCTTCGCCTCGGCCCGGGTGCCGAAGCTGACGGTGGTGCTCCGCAAGGCCTACGGCGGGGCTTACATCACGATGAACTCACGCGATCTCGGCGCCGACCTGGTCCTGGCCTGGCCGGAGGCCGAGCTCGGGATCATGAGCGCGCGGGCGGCCGTGGGGATCGTCCATCGCCGCGAGCTGGCGGCTGCGCCCGATCCGGAAGCCGAACGCGACCGTCTCGCCGGCGCCTATGCCGAGGAGCATCTCCGGGCCGAGTCGGCCGCCGCCGGGGGGTTCATCGACGAGGTGATCATGCCCGCCGAGACCCGCCGGCGCGTGGCAGCGGCGCTGCGGGCCCTGGCCAGGTCTCGCCCGTGATCCTGGCCGGCAAGCGGCTGCTCGTCACCGGCGTCATCACCAAGGATTCGATTGCTTTCCACGCCGCCGAGCAGGCTCAGCGCGAGGGCGCCTCGGTCGTCCTGACCAGCTTTGGGCGGGTGCGCCGGATGACCGAGCGCGCCGCCCAGCGCCTCCCCGAGCCGGTGGACGTGCTCGAGCTCGACGTCAACCGCCCGGAGGACCTCCAGGCGGTGGCGGATGAACTGGGGCAGCGCTGGGGCGGGGTTGACGGGATCCTCCACGCGATCGCCTTCGCCCCCGAGGACGCCATCGGGGGCAAGTTCATGAGCGCACCGGCCGACAGCGCGGCCCAGGCGTTCCTGACCAGCGCGTTTTCTCTGAAGGCGCTGGCCGGGGCGCTGGCGCCGCTGATGGGCTCCGGGGGAAGCATCGTCGGCCTCGACTTCGATGCCTCGCTGGCCTGGCCGATCTACGACTGGATGGGTGTGGCCAAGGCCGCGCTGGAGGCGGTGGCCCGGTATCTGGCCCGGGATCTCGGTCCCTCTGGCGTGCGGGTCAACCTCGTCTCAGCCGGGCCGCTGGGCACGGTGGCGGCGCGGGGCATCCCCGGCTTCGAGCAACTGGCCAACCTGTGGCCGGCGCAGGCCCCCCTCGGCTGGGACATCGAGGACCCCTCGCCGGTGGCCAGCGCCATCTGCTTTCTCCTGTCGGACTACGCGCGCGCCGTCACCGGCGAGATCCTCCACGTGGACGGCGGGTTCCACGCCATGGGGGCTCCCACCGAGCCCTGAGCGACCTCCTAGGCTCAGGGTCATGGAGCGATGGCTGGCCGAGGAGCGAAACGTGCGGCTGTGCGCGGTCCTGGGGGCGCTGGCGATCGCCTTCTCGAGCATCCTCACCCGGCTCAGCCACGCCACGCCCTCAACCGCGGCGATCTTCCGCTGCGCCTACGCCCTCCCGGTGCTCATCCTTCTGGCCTGGTGGGAGGACCGGCGCTTCGGCGCGCGGCCGTGGCGTCAGCGACGCCCCGCGATCATCGCCGGCGTCTTCTTTGCCTTCGACCTGATCTTCTGGAACCGCTCAATCGCCGACATCGGTGCCGGACTGGCCACGGTGCTGGCCAATATCCAGGTCGTTCTGGTCCCTCTGGTGGCCTGGGCCTGGCTGTCCGAGCGCCCCGGCCGGCGCGTCCTGGCGGCGTTGCCGATCGCGCTGATCGGGGTGCTGCTCATCTCCGGGGTCCTCGAGCACGGGGCCTACGGCCGCGACCCAACCGCCGGGACGCTCTACGCCCTCCTAGCCGGCATGGCCTACGTCGGCTTTCTCCTGCTCCTGCGCCAGGGCGGCGCGGATCTCCGGCGGCCCGCGGGGCCGCTGTTCGACGCCACGGCCACGGGTGCCGTGGTGGCGCTGATCCTGGGCCTGATCCTCGGCGACGCGCACCTCGTGCCCCAATGGCCGAGTGCCGGATGGCTGATCGTGCTTGCGCTGGGCTCGCAGGTCGTGGGCTGGCTGCTGATCACGGTCTCGCTGCCCAGGCTGCCCGCCGCCCTCACCTCGCTGCTCTTGATGGTCCAGCCCGTTGCCTCGGTGGCCTTCGCGGCCTGGATCCTCAGTGAGTCGCCCAGCCCGCTTCAGCTGGCCGGCGTCGTGGTCGTGCTGGCGGCGCTGCTGACGGCGACTTACCGCGGACCCGGCGCGGCCTCGGTCCGCCGCCTCGGCTACGCGATCGCGGGGGCGTCCGGCAGCCGCTCGAGCGCGGCGGCCATGTCCGCCTCGGAGAACTCGAGGTCCTCCAAGCGCCCGGCCAGGAACGCCTCGTAGGCGGCGAGGTCGAAGTGGCCGTGGCCGGATAGTCCGAACAGGATCACCCGGGGCTCCCCCGCCTCGCGGGCGGCCTCGGCCTCCTCGAACACGGCGCGGATCGCGTGCGCGGGCTCGGGCCCGGGGATGATCCCCTCGGTGCGGGCGAAGCGCACGGCGGCGGCGAACACCTCGTTCTGGTTGTAGGCCCGCGCCTCGACCAGTCCCGCCTTGACCAACCCGCAGAGCATTGGGGCATCGCCGTGGTAACGGAGGCCACCGGCGTGAACCGGGGCGGGGACGAAGTCGTGGCCGAGGGTGAACATCGGCATCAGCGGCGTGAGCCCGGCGGTATCACCGAAGTCGTAGCGGTAGGCGCCGCGCGTGAGCGTGGGGCATGCCGTCGGCTCGGCGGCCAGGAAGCGCATCCGCGCGTTGCCGCGCAATACCTGGCGCACGAAGGGGAAGGTGAGGCCAGCGAAGTTGGACCCACCACCCACGCAGCCGATAACCACGTCGGGCGACTCGCCCGCCATGGCCATCTGGGCGATCGTCTCCTGGCCGATCACCGTCTGGTGCAGGCAGACGTGATTGAGCACCGAGCCGAGCGAGTAGTTGGTGTCCTCCCGGGAGGCGGCGACCTCGACCGCCTCCGAGATGGCGATGCCGAGTGAGCCGGTGGGGTGCTCCTGATTGGCCCGCCCGGCCTGGGTGAGCTCGCTCGGGGAGCGGTGGACGGTGGCTCCCCAGGTCTCGATCATCGAGCGCCGGTAGGGTTTCTGGTCATAGCTGGAGCCGACCATGAAGACCTCGCACTCGAGGCCGAAGAGCGAGCAGGCGAAGGCGAGGGCCGAGCCCCATTGGCCCGCGCCCGTCTCGGTGGCGAGCCGCTTGATCCCCGCCTGGGCGTTCTCGTAGGCCTGCGCCACCGCGGTGTTCGGCTTGTGCGAGCCGGCGGGGGAGACGCCCTCGTACTTGTAGTAGATGTGAGCCGGCGTATCGAGCGCACGCTCGAGGCGCCGGGCCCGGAAGAGCGGGGTCGGACGCCACAGCTTGTAGACATCTCGGACCGGGTCGGGGATCTCGATCTCCGGCTCAGGCGAGACCTCCTGGAGGATCAGCGACATGGGGAAGATCGGGGCCAGGTCGTCCGGTCCGGCCGGCTGAAGGGTGCCGGGGTGAAGCGGCGGCAGCGGCTCCCCGGGGAGATCGGGCAGCAGGTTGATCCAGCGGGTGGGGATCTCGCTCTCCGAGAGCAGATACTTGGTCGTCTCCTCGCTCATGGGGGCCAAACCTACCTGAAGAGATCGTCCGCCTCAGCACGAATTACCGGACGGATACCGGGCCCGTCGTCGGCGGCGATGTGGCGCTCGGCTCCCCGGATCACGATCGCCGGTTGGGCCAGGTCCTTGGCTCGAGCCAGGTCGGCCGCTGCGGCCAGCTCGTCGGCCACCGCGATCACCGTGGCGTGAAGCTCGCGGCCGTTGGTGTCGGTGCGCCCCCGCCAGTCATCGAGCGGCCTGAGTCCCGCGCAGCCGATGGCGACATCGCACTGGCCGATGCGCCACGCGCGCCCAAACGAGTCGGTGATGAGGGTGGCGGGGCTCGTGTTCGTGAGCTCGCCGATCCGGCCGCGGATCCGGCGCGCCGATTCATCGGGATCGATGGGCAGGAGCACGACGGTGTCATCGCCAGGCACGTTCGAGAAATCGACGCCGGCGTTGGCGCACACGAATCCGTGCCGGGTGAGGCAGATCAGGACGCCACGCTCGGCTCGCAGGACCGTTTTCGATTCATCGAGGATCACCTCGACGAGGCGCGGATCCTTGTGAAGCTTGGCCGCGAGGTCCCGGGCGCGCTCGCCCGGTGCCACCTCGGTCAGGCTCCGGAGTCGGCCCTCGGCCTTCGATATCGCCTTGTGCGCGATGACGAGCACGTCTCCGGTGGTGAGCGGTTCGGCGTCGGACTGGCTCCGGAGCGCGGAGACGATCAGCCCGCCGAGGTCGTCCCCGGGCGCTATCTCCGGCAATCCCTCGACGGCGCGCGCGCTCAGCACCGGGAGAGGAGCCCGTGAGTGCGCAGGCCCTGGTCGGGCATGCGGCCGAGCGTGGCAAGGTCCTCGGGCGTGTCGATGTCCAGGGCGAGCGAGGGAACCTCTACGACCTCGTAGGCGATCCCGGCCGCCTGGGCGAGCCGGGCGTGGCGCTGGGCGCTCCCGGGGCCGAAGGCGGGTGTGAGGGCATCCGGGGGCCTGATCAGGAGTGCGTTGGTACCGGTGCCGTGGCGGTCGGGGACGATGATCACGGAGCGTGCCTCGGCCGGCCGGTCCAGGAGCTGGTTGACCTCATCGGGGTCGAGCGCGGGGCAGTCGCCGGGGACGAGCAGGACGCGCTCGGCCGCGGAGCGGAGTGCTTCCGTTATCCCGACGCTGGCCGCCGCGTTGTGGCCCTGTTCGGCGTCCACCACGACTCGGGCGCCCTGATCTCGTGCGATCTCGGCCGCCGCGTCACCCGCCGTAACGACGATCACCTCGTCAAGCTCAGTCGCGCTCAGCGCGCTCAGGACGTCGTAGAGCATGACCTCGGCCAGCTGGCGGCGTAGGGGCGGCTCGAGTCCCGAGCTCAGGCGCTGCTTGGCCTGGGCAAAGCTCTTGACCGGAAGGATGGCCAGCGTGCGCATGGGCGGCGAACGCTAGCCGTTGCCGGCGCCGGCCAGATCGAGGGCGAAACCGAGCGTCTCCTCGGCCACCCGGGCCCGGGCGGCGGGCGTGTCCATGAGGACGTCCGTCTCAAGCACCGGGACGAGGTCGGTCGGCTCGTCGGCGACGAGGCCGTCGATCACCTCGGCGTAGACGGCCGCGATTCCCTGGCTCCCCAGCGGCTGCCCCAGCCACTGCAGGAACGGCTCGGTCGGTCCCTTGACCACCGTCCCCTTGACGAGCGGGCTCACGGCGACGACGGGGGCGGGGGTGTCCCGGAGGGCGCTTGTGATGCCCGGTAGGGCGAGGATGGGACCGATCGAGATCACGGGGTTGGAGGGTCCGATGACGACGGCGCGAGCGCCGGCGAGCGCCGTCAGTACCTCGGGCGTGGGCTCCGCGTGGGCGGCGCCCCGGAACTCGACGTCATCCACCGGGCCGCGCCCGCCGCCCTGGATGAGGAACTCCTGGAGTCCCCACGTTCGATCGTGGGCCAGCACCCGTGTCCGCACCGGGCTGTCGGACATCGGCAGGACACGGGCGCCGACCATTAGCGCGGTTGCGAGGGCTTGCTGCGCCTCGGTCAGGCGAAGGCCCTCGGCCAGCATGCGCGCCCGTTCGATGCCGATGGCGAGGTCCCGGTCGCCCAGGTTGAACCACACCTCGACCCCGAGGTCGCGCAGACCGTCCATGGTCTGGAAGCTGTCCGACCTTAGGCCCCATCCGCGGTCGTCGATCCGGTCCGCGAGCCAGAATGTGATCAGGTCCGGATCCGGCGAGACGTAGGCACCGTAGATCTCGATGTCGTCGGCGGTGTTGGCGATGACGATGAGCTCGTCGGGTCCGACGACGTCGAGCATGCCGCGGGCCAGCTTCGCGCCGCCCGTGCCTCCGGCCAGGACGACGACCCGGGCGCTCACAGCCCGGTGATCTTGACGCCGGCGGCGACCTTGTTGCGGGCGTTGATCGAGATGATCAGCGCGGTCAGCTGCTCGGTGATCCGGGCCATCTCGAGCCGCCCGCAGTCGACCGGACGCAGACCCTCGATCCGCTCGACCAGCGAGGCGAGCTCGGCCTTGTCCTCCCTGCGGTCCCCGCAGATCAGCACGTCCTCGTCGAGCCGGTAGTTAAGGTCGGAGAGGTGGGCGGCGCTGACGGTGTGAAAGGCCGACACCACCCTCACTCCCGCCGGGGCCATCTCCAGCGCCTGCTGCGCCGCCGAGCCCTGCCATACACCCAGCGTCCGGGTAGCCTTCCCGCTCACCGCCGCGGCCAGCGGAACCGTCGAGTCGACGAGCAGCTGGCCTTCGCTCAGCGCCTCCTTGAGGTTGGTCAGATTCTCGGACTGGTTGCGGAAGGGGACGCTCAGAATCACGATCCCGGCCCCCTTGACGGCGTCGGCATTGGCCGCGCCTGTGAAGGAGCCTCCGGGGACGGCCGCACGAGCCCGCTCGGCCGCCTCCGCCGCGCGGCCCTGGTCGCGTGAACCTATGACGATCGGGACATCCGCCTGGCCCAGTCGCACGGCCAGACCGAAGCCGAGGGCTCCGGTACCGCCGACGATGCACACCGGTTCTGCCACGGCGGCGCAGTGTATGGTTCGCGCGCCATGGGGGATGCGCTGGAGGTGGGGATCGAGAACTCGCAGGAGTTCTTCGTCGACGGCCCGCTTCTGACCGACGTCGGCGGTACCTTGGGCTTCGAGGTCCTCTCGACCCCGAGCATGATCGCGATGATGGAGTACACCGCCTCACAGCTGGTCCACCCGAGGCTCGATGACGGCAAGGCGACGGTCGGCTTCGAAGTGTGCGTCAAGCATGTGGCGGGCGCCCCCAAAGGGACGCAGTGTGTGGCCAGGGCGCGGCTCGAGGAGATCGTCGATGGCCGCAAGCTCCGTTTCGCGGTTGAGGTGACGGCCGAGGACGGCCGGACGATTGGCGTGGGTCGGCACGAGCGACGGATCGTCGATTCCCGCGCTCCGTGAACCGGATGCGGGGATGGGTCACCGGGGCGTGCGCCGGGGGCCTCCTGGTGGCGGCGGTGCTTGCCCTGGCCTCGGCGCCGGGAGCCGGAGCGGCCGGGAGGGCGTCGCAGCCTCTGCCGATTCAGGTCGCTTCGCTGGTCCAGAACGGGCACCAGATCGTGTGGCAGGTGGAGATGACGCAGCCGTTCTCCCCCGGTGCGCTGGCCCGGGCCCACCGGGCGCTGTGCCTGCTCCTCGAGCCCCCGCGCTCTGACGCCGTGACCGGCGAGGTGTGCCTCGCCGGACCGGCGAAGCGCTCCAGCCAGCCCAGGCTCCTGTACAGCAAGGTGAGCGGGCACCACTCTGGCCCGCAGCAGCCACTGCTGGCCACCGTTGCGCGCACGAGCTCTCGTGAGCTGAGCGCGAGCTTTCTCCCCTCGGCCGTGGGGCTGGGCTACAGCGATCTTCGCTGGCAGGCGGTGAGCAGCCTCCGAGCTTCCGCCTGTGCGCCCCCGGCGCCGGGAGGCGGCAGCTGCTTCTCTGCCTATCCGAGCCGCCCGGCGCTGCTCAAGCTGCATGTTCCGGTGCTCAGCGGGTGCGTCGCCAGCGGCCCGTCGCTCGTCTACCACGGGCCCTTGAAGGGCCGCGAGATCGCCTTGACGTTCGACGACGGGCCGTGGAGCGATCCGCCGACGATCGACTTCGTCCACGTGCTGGCGGCGGCGCACGTCCCCGCCACCTTCTTTGAGATCGGCCGCCAGATCCCGCTGTATGACCCGACGGGCAGCGTCGAGAGGAAGATGCTGGCCGACGGCGACATGATCGGCGACCACAGCTGGAGCCACCCCGACGTGGCCGCGCTTTCGCCCGCCGGCCAGCGGGCCCAGCTGCTCGATGCCGTGGATGCGATTCGCCACGCCACCCGCGGGTTCACCCCATGCCTGTGGCGCCCGCCCTACGGCGACATCAGCCCCTCGCTGATCAAGCTGGCGCGCTCGCTCGGGCTCGTGACCGTCATGTGGAACGTCGATCCCCGTGACTGGGCGCTGCCCGGAGTGAACGCGATCTACGACGACGTCATCGCGAATGCGCATCCGGGCGACATCGTCATCCAGCACTTCGGCGGGGGTCCGCGTGAGGAGACGCTGGCCGCGCTGCCGCGGGAGATCGCGACCCTGCGCCGCCGGGGCTATCAGTTCGTGACCGTGGCGCAGATGTTGGGGCTGAAGCTGGTCTACCGGTGAGTCATTCCTAGAATCGCTGGCGTGAGCGACCTTCCGGCCCACGTCCGCATCAGGGAGGTCGGCCCACGCGACGGCTTTCAGAACGAGCCCGAGGTGATCCCGACCGCCGACAAGGTGCGGCTGATCGAGCTCCTCGGGCGCACCGGGCTGAGACGGATCGAGGTCACGAGCTTCGTTCGTCCCGACGTGATCCCGCAGCTCGCCGATGCCGCGGAGGTGCTGGAGGCGGTCTCGTTGCCTGACGGCGTGGCGGTGAGCGTCCTGATCCCCAACGAGCGGGGTCTGGAGCGAGCGCTGGCCCATCGCGGTCGCTTCCAGGAGATCAACGGCTTCCTCTCCGCCTCGGAGACCCACAACGAGAAGAACGTCGGCCGCTCGGTGGCCGCGTCACTCGAGGGACTGCGGCGCATGTTCGATCGCGCGCGCCAGGAGGGCCTGCGCTGCGAAGGGGTGATCTCGACCTCGTTCGGCTGTCCGTACGAGGGTCAGGTTCCGCTCGAGCGGGTGCTCGGCCTCGCCCGTGCCCTGGCTGAGGCGGGGTGCGAAGAGGTCAGCTTCGGCGACACCACCGGGATGGCCAATCCGCTGCAGGTGCGCGAGTTCTTCGCCGCCGCGTTTGACGCGCTGCCCGGGGTCGAGCTGACGGCGCACTTTCACAACACACGGGGACAGGGGTTGGCCAATGTGCTGGCGGCGCTGGAGGTCGGGGTGAAGAGCTTTGAGTCCTCCTTCGGGGAGCTCGGCGGCTGTCCGGTCCCCGCCGGCGCGACGGGCAACATCGCCACCGAGGACGTGGTCTCGATGCTGCACGAGATGGGGATCGAGACCGGGATTGACCTGGCCGCACTGTTGGACGCGTCTCGGGCTGCCCAAGAGGTGCTGGGCCGGCCGCTCGGCAGCCACGTCCTGTCGGCGGGACCCGTGGAATGGAGCGGCGCCCGGTGACCGACGTCGACAAGACAGACGCGGTCGGGGACGCGGTCGGACGCGCCCTGTCCGGCGGTCCCGAGCGGCACCGTGAAAAGGCGGCCGAGCAGGGAAAGCTCCCCGTACGCGACCGCGTGGCTCTGCTCGTCGATCCCGGCTCGTTCGCCGAGGAGGGGCTGCTGGCCAACTGGGAACAGGAGGGTCTGGGCGCCGACGGCGTGGTCACTGGGGTGGGGACCGTGGGCGGTCGAGCCGTCGCCGTGATGGCCAACGACCCCACCGTTAAGGCCGGTTCCTGGGGGCCGAAGACGGTTGAGAAGATCCTCCGCATCCAGGAGCGGGCGCTGTCGCTGCGCATCCCGCTCGTCTACCTGGTCGACTCCGCGGGGGCGCGGATCAATCAGCAGGTGGAGATGTTCCCGGGACGTCGCGGCGCCGGACGGATCTTCTTCAACCAGGTCCGCATGTCGGGGGTCGTGCCCCAGGTGTGCGTGCTCTTCGGGCCGAGCGCGGCCGGCGGGGCGTACATCCCCGCCTTCTGCGACGTCGTGATCATGCGCGAGGGCAACGCCTCGATGTATCTCGGCTCGCCCCGGATGGCGGAGATGGTGATCGGGGAGAAGGTGACCCTGGAGGAGATGGGCGGCGCCCGGATGCACACGTCCAAGAGCGGCGTCGGCCATGTCCTGGTCGCCGATGACGCCGAGGGCATCGACTTCGCCAAGCGGTATCTGAGCTACTTCCCCGGCTCGTTTGCCGAGGAGCCGCCGGGGGCGCCCCCGGCGCCGCCGAGCAGCGAGCGGGCGATCGCGGATCTGATCCCGGCCGACGAGAACAAGCCGTTCGACATGCGCGAGCTGATCGACGCGTTGGTGGACGGCAGGTCGTTTCTGGAGATCCAGGCCCGCTGGGCGCGCGAGGTGATCGTCGGCTACGCGCGGCTCGACGGCCGCGTGGTGGGGATCGTGGCCAACCAACCCAAGGTCAAGGGCGGCGTGCTGTTCGTCGACTCGGCGGACAAGTGCGCGCGCTTCATCTGGACGTGCAACGCATTCGGGATCCCGCTGCTCTTCCTGGCCGACGTGCCCGGATTCATGATCGGGACGCAGGTCGAGAAGGAGGGCATCATCCGCCACGGAGCGAAGATGATCTCCGCCGTCTCAGAGGCCAACGTGCCGAAGCTCTCGGTGATCGTGCGCAAGGCCTACGGCGCCGGCCTCTACGCGATGGCCGGGCCGGCCTTCGATCCCGACTGCTGCCTCGCCCTGCCCACCGCCTCGATCGCGGTGATGGGTCCGCAGGCGGCCGTCAACGCCGTCTACTACAACCAGCTTCAGGCGATCGAGGATCCCGACGAGCGGGCGGCGCGCACCGAGGAGCTCCGCGAGGAGTACGCCCGCGACATCGACATCCTCCATCTCGGATCCGAGCTGGTGGTCGACGGGATCATTCAGCCCGACGCCCTGCGCGGCGAGCTGATCCGCCGCTTCGCCCTGGCCAGCGGCAAGCACCGCGAGTGGCCGGAGAAGCACAACCCAATCCACCCCCAGTAGGCATGGCAGATTCCCTTTATTCATAGGGTTTTTGCTCCGCCTGGGTCCGGTTGAATCCGGCCCAATCAGAGGGTTACTGGCGCACACGTGGCGCACACTAACTAGGCAGTGCTGGCAAGCGCTGGTAGCCTGCCGGGCCGTGGGACGGCAGGGGCCAACTGGGCCGAGGCGGCGCGGTCGGTAATAGAGTCATCGGTATGCATCTGATCCCCAAAGCGCTTGTTGTCGGCGTTTTCATTCCGCCCGCGGGCGTGCCCGGCGCGCCGACCGTTACCGCCGACAAGATCAATCGCATTTGGAGCAAGGTCGCTCCGGAGCACGGATATCGGCAACTCCAAGCCGCGCCCGACGGCTCCGCGGCCCAGTTCCTCGGAACTACGCCGGACACTGGTGTGACGATCCAGCCGCCGCTGATCCAGGTACGAGACCTCATCGGCCTCGACCCCGGGCAGTCGGCAGAGTCGGCCGCGCAGGTCCTCAAGACGATTGCCCAAGTGCTGGGCACGTCCCAGTTGTTCAACCTCGGCGTGCGGCATGTCTACAACGTCCCCATCGACAACAACGACGCCCGCGGGTTCGTACTAGAGCGGCTGCTCGGGGGGGCGGACCGTTTCGAAGAGTTGGACCTCGGAGGAGGCCTCTGGGGCGGCACCAAGATCGTCACAACCGACCCCACAGGCAGCGCGTACGTTCTTACCGTTGAGCCGCTCCAGGTGGACGAGATGAAAAGCCTCTACGTCGACCTCGATGCGACGTTCCCGGGGCCGCTTCCTTCGCTGGACTCGGTCACCGACCGGGCCGCCGACGCGCGGTCGTTCATTACCGAGAACGTAAACCGTTATCTCGACAGCCTCTAAACCCGACAGCCTCTAAACCCGACAGCCTCTAAACCCGAGATAGAGAGAAAGCAACCACCGCCATGGCACCGTCCCTAGTCACCAATCCGATCTCCAGCGCCACACGGGCACCTCGTTCGTTGGCGTTCTACATCCCGGCGCCCGCCGTCGGCGCCACGTCGTTCGCGACCGGTGAAGACGTGGATTCCGTGAGCCTCTACAGCCGCGCGATCGAGCGCATCCAATCACCGGGCGAGACCGTATCCGCCGCCGAGGTGATGGCCCAGTTGGACAACGACGGCTCCTAAGCGCAAGAGCGGCGGCGACGACTCGGCCGCCCACGTTGTAGTTCGACGCGAGGTACTTGAGAACGAGCTGCACCTTGTCAGCTCAAACTCACTGAAGCAGGCGCTCCGGAAGCTGGAACGCGATCCGGAGTGCGGCAAGCCGCTCACCGGGGAACTCAAGGGTTGCCGGTCCATCCGCGTCGAGGGCGAGAACCGGCTCGTCTACCGGTTGCAGGGCACGATGGTTGAGGTCATCGTCATCGGGCGGCGCCGCGACTCGGAGGCCTACAACACCGCCGTGGGGCGCCTGTAAGGCGCAAAAAAACCCGCTGCGTGCGGGCGAAGGGCGGGCGAAGGGCGGGTCGTGGCAAGCAGGCGCTAGGTGGCGTAGCACCGGTCCGCTACGGTCTGCCGCGCGCATGCTTGCCACCGCTACCAAAGACCGTCCGCTGACCATCCACATCGAGACCGACGCCTACGAAATGGTCAAGCGCGCAGCGGAGGAGGAGGGACGCAGCGTGTCCAACTGGGCAAGGCGCGCCGTCCTCCGAGCCCTGAATGACGACAGCCGCCCGAGCCAAGAGCGGCTGCCGCGAATCTCGCCCGGTGAGGCCCGGGCAGATGCGCAAGGCTAGCCCACGCAACGGCGCGACCTATTTTGCCGTCTGTGAGGACGGCAAACTTCTGGCGGTCAACTGCCGTGGCCGGTGGATGCCTCCGAGGTGCGCCACTGCAGTAGCGGCGCGCTCTAGGACCAGGCCATGCGCGCGCACTGTGCGCCGGGTGCGGCCTCGTCGCCGCGTGGCCCACCGGCGCCAGTCAAGCGGCACCGATCCCCCCGACTGCGGTCCATGTGACCAACCGGCGCCGCACGACGCGGCGGCCGTAGCAACACCCCCATCGGTGGCTTGGAGAGAGGCCGCAGCATCTACCGCCCTCCAGGAGCACCGATGACCGCCACCTCGCCCCCGAAACGCCCCGGAGCCCGTGACCCCAACGGGCGTAGCGTGGCCGAGCTAACCGACCGCGAACTGCGGGAGGTCTTCCCCGGGGCCGAGCTTGAGGTAGAGCCGCTTCGCTTCACCTTCGAAGCCTTCGAGGTGATCACACCGGATCTGAGCCCGGCGGAACGCCTGTCCGTATTTCTGAACCTGCCGGTTCGCATGCAGGGCGAGGCCTGGGCTGTACTTGCAGAACGGGTCGAGGCACGCGGTCGCGCCACGATGGCCGAGGAGCGGCTCGGGCCATGCACACCCCAGGAACTGGCCGACGAGATTGCGGCGGTCTGGGGCGAATGCTCCCGAGTGCCCGCAGGCATGGTGGGAGCGCCGCGGCAGCGGCCCAAGGTGCCGCGCCCGCCAAGGCCCCAGGCCCACGGCGGTGATCTGGAAGCACTGCGGTCGATCCCCTCCTCGGAATATGTGCCCCAGCTGACCGGCCGCGAGGCAAGCCGCGGGTACGTCCAGTGCCCCTTCCACGCCGACGGATGCGAGCGGACGCCCTCGTTGCACGTGAGCGTCGACGACGGCCGGTGGCACTGCTTCAGCTGCCAGGCGGGCGGTGGGCTGTTGGAGTTCTACGCCTACCTTGAGGACCGCGAGGTACCCGCGGGCGGGACCGAGTTCGCCGAGTTTGTGCGCGAGGTCGCCGTTGCGGTGCTGGGGAGGGCGCAGTGAGACTTGCCGCCATCGACGGCGGGCTTGGCCACAACGGCTCGGCCAGCAACGGCTCCGCGCCCGCGCTCTACTCGATCGCCGACCTTGCGGCGCTCCCGAAGCCGACCTATCTGCTCGACGGGATCCTCCCCGCTGGCGGCTTTGCCGTGGCGTATGGCCCCAGCGGCATAGGCAAGAGCTTCCTCGCCCTCGACTGGGCGCTGTGCGTGGCCAGTGGGCTCCGGTGGTACGGGCGGCAGACCCAGCGCGGCGCCGTGCTCTACATCGCCGCGGAGGGCGCAGGGGGCCTGTACCAGCGCGTCGAGGCCTGGATGGTTGAGCGGCACGAGGAGCCGCCTGCGCTGATCCGCTTCCTGCCCGTCGCGGTCAACCTGCTGGAGGGCATGGGCCTTCAGGCCGTGGAGGCGGCCGTGGCGTCGCTCCCCGCCACGCCGGTGCTCGTCGTCGTGGACACCGTGGCTAGGTGCATGGTGGGCGGGGACGAGAACAGCGCCCGCGACATGGGCCGGTTCATCGCCGCCGCGGACGCCATGCGCCAGGGCTCGGGCGCCGCCGTGCTGGTGGTGCACCACACCGGCAAAGACGGCGAAGACGAGCGCGGCAGCAGCACCCTGCGCGCCGCCGCCGACACGATGTTGGCGCTAAAGCCCGATGGCGCCAACGTGCGCCTCACCTGCACAAAGCAGAAGGACGCGGCCCAGTTTGAAGACTGGCGGCTCCACCTCCACCCGGTCGCACATTCGTGCGTTTTGCGCAGTGGTACTACTTTTGCCGCCCTCAGCGGCACCGAGCGCAAAGTGCTGGAAGGTACCGCCGCCGGATTTGGCACTACTTGGGTTAGCCCATCCACGCTGCTGGCGGAGCTTGGCATCCCGAAGACCAGCTTCTTTAGGACGCTGAAGTCGCTGGTAGACCGCGGTTTGCTGGAGCAGGACGGCGGCAAAGGCCGGGCGCGTTACCGCCTCAGCGACGAGGGCCAGCGCCGAAGTAGTGCCAACGAGTCCCACGGTGCCAACGGCACCGAGTGCAGAAGTACCAGCCAGCACCCCCTCCCCGAAGGGGAGAGGGGTCTTGGTACTGGCACCGGGACCGGCACCGACGACCACGACGCGGACGCGGAGCTAGCACGTGTACAGGCCAAGTTCGGTGACAAGGACTGGCCGTTCTGATGGGGGCACGGGGGCAGCCAGAAAGCAACGGGGGCTCGCCCTCCTCGCTGCCTGCCGGTTCGACGGCCAAAACAATCGAACGCAAGCCGCCCGTGCCGCGCACTGCGCTCAGCATCGCCGAGGCGTGCGAGAGCCTGGGCGTCTCCTGGGACACCTGGTCCGAGTACATCGCCCCGGAGGTCCGCATCGTGCGCCTTGGCCGCCGCCAACTGGTGCCGGTGACCGAGTTGGAACGTTGGCTTGCGCGCCGCGCCGAGGGAGTGCTGGACCGATGAGGTGGCGCAGGCGCTGGGTTAGGCCAATGCGTGCACTGCTGCATCCCCAGCAATGGCGGGCTTTCCGCGGAGTGCGCGCCAGTGGTGCGCCAGCGCTGTCGCTGTGCAGCGGCCAGTTGCCCAACTGGGGGCGCCGATGAGGCCGTGCAGCTTCTGCGGCGATCCGGCCGAGATGTGGGTTGACCCCTGGTGGATCTGCTCCGAGTGCGCCGACACGGTGATCGAGGCGGCGAACGACCTCCCGACCGTGCCACCCCTCACACGCCAGACCGCGTGGCCGGGGCCGTACACGGAGGAGGAGCGGTGAGGCCCAACGCCGAGCGCCGACCGTGTTGCGCCTTTTGCGGCCTCGTGCCTGCCGACAGCGAGGTGGGCGGCGAGCGCCTGTGCCGCCGGTGCGACGCGGCGTTCTGGCGCATATCGCTCGCGATGGCCTACGAGGCCGGGCTCCGTCGCAGGCTGCAGGACGATCCGGGCCTGGCGGCAACCTTGGATGCGATCCGCGGCCTGCCGGAGGCGCCATGAGCCGCCGCCGCAGCACCGGGGCCGTGCCTCGGATCGACTCGGCCCTGCTGCCGGATCGCCACCGTCCTCCTGCACGCCGCAGGCCGCCGACGCTGGACGACCTCGCGCGCCGGATCGGCGTCAACAACCAGCGCGCGCACGACTACGCGGAAGATGCCCGGGGAGACGTGGCGCCCTGGGTCGCGAGGGCAGTCGAACAGTGGCGGCAGGAGGGCGGCAGGCTATGAGCCCGCTCAGCACGGATCCTGCCAAGCGCCAGCGGCAGTTGCAGAACCTGAGGCCCGGCGCGGGCCGCGCGGGGGCCGGGAACCGTCGAGCGCTGGCCCATGGCGGCTACGCCACGGTCGCGGTCGAGCGGATGGCAGCAGCCGAGCAGCAGGTGTTCGAAGCACTTGCCCAGGACGCACCGCTCAGGGAGGCCGATGGCGGGCTGCCCGCGGCGGATACCGCGCTGGTGAGGTTGTTGGCTCAGGCGCTTTGCCGGATCGAGGACGTGGGCGGCTACCTGCGCGACCACGGGCTGCTAGACGCCAATGGCCAGGTCAGGGGCGCGGTTGACCTGGAACGGCGGCTGCGCCAGGAGGCAGCGGGCTACATGGCCGAATTGGGCATGGGGCCGCGGGCTCGTGCTGCGTTGGGCCTTGACCTGGTGAGGACGGCGCGCACCCTGGAGGGCGAGATTGAAGCCGGTCGCGGTGTCGTCCGGGGTCGGTTGCGCGCGCTTGACGGGGACGAGGAATGATCACGACCGCGCTTGATCTGCTGGGTGCGTTGCGGCTTGAGGATGGGCGCCGCTGGGGCGAGGCTGCTCATCCCTTCCAACTTGAGGATGCATCGGCCGTCCTAGAGGCCAACCAGCCGTACCACTACCTGACCCGCAGCCGGGGCAGCAGCAAGACGACCGACCTCAGTGGGCTAGCGACTGCAGTGCTGCTGACGGCTCAGCACCGGCTCCGGGCGTACTGGCTCGCGTCGGACCAGGATCAGGGCAGGCTCGCCATCGACACGATCAGCGGGTTTGCGTTTCGGGCGCCGGTCCTCCGGGATCGCCTAGACATCCAAGCCTCGCGGGTCGTCGTGCCGAGCACGGGTGCCACCCTGGAGGTGCTGGCCGCTGATGCACCCGGGGCTTGGGGGCTGACACCGCATTGGTTGTTCGTGGATGAGCTAGCCAACTGGCATGACGGACCTTCGGCCCGGCGCCTTTGGGAGGCCGCAACGTCGGCGGTGGCGAAGCGATCCGATGCGCGGCTGGTGGTGCTGACCACGGCGGGCTCGCCCGATCACTTCGCGCACAAGGTGCTGGAGCACGCACGCACCTCGCCGCTCTGGCGGGTGAGCGAGCGACCCGGACCGGCACCCTGGATGGACGCCGACCGGCTTGAGGAGCAGAAGCGGCGGCTACCCGACAGTGTCTTCCGGCAACTGTTCGAGAATCGGTGGACGCAGGCGGAGGGCTCGTTCCTCGATCCGGCTGTTGTGGACGCCGCCTTCTCGCTGCCGGGTCCCGGCGAAGCCCGCAACGACCGAACCTACATCGCCTCGCTCGACCTGGGCACGGTGAACGACCGGACCGTGTTCGCCATCGGTCACCACGAGCGGGAGCAGGTGGTGTTGGACCGCATGATCAGTTGGACGGGGAGCCGTAAGCAGCCAGTCGATTTCGCCGAGGTCGAGCGGACCATCGTGAGCGCTCATGCCGCCTATGACTTCCGCCTGACCCTAGACCCATGGCAGGGGCTCGACCTGGCACAGCGGCTCCGGTCGCGTGGGATTGATGCGGAGGAGTTCACCTTCAGCCCGGCGTCTAAGCAGCGACTCGCGGCCAGCCTGCTCAGCACGATCAACTCGGGCAACTTGAAGCTGTACGAGGCCGAAGGTCTCCGCGACGAGCTGTTGGCGCTCCGTCTGGTCCAGACGACGAGCGGTGCGTGGGCGTTCGATCACGCTCGTGGTGGTCATGACGACCGAGCGGTGGCGTTGGCGCTGATGATCGTCGCGGCGCTCGTGGACGAGGAGATGGCCGTCTTTATCCCGACCCTTCCGGTTGCGACGTACGCGAGCGGGAGCGTGTTCGGATGAGCGCCCCCGAGCTCTATTGCGACGGCCTCCCCGAGTACGGCTCTGCCGGTTACGCCGCGCTGACGCCCGCGCAGCAGTTGGCGGTGGCCGAGTACCGCGCCGGGCTTCCCGGGGCCGACGTGGGCGATCTGCTCCCTGACGTGGGCGTCGTCTCGACGGCGCGCACCCGGCCGTATTCCAGCCAAGACCCGATCAGCAACCCAATCGACAGTTGGTGAAAGGAGAACACACGATGGACCAAGATCTGCAAGAACTAACCGAGAAGCCCCTCCGGGAGTTGACCGAAGCGGAGCTCCGGCGTCTCGGCGGCAGCCGCGCGGCGGCCGAGCTCGATCGCCGCCTAAATTCCGCATTTGCGGCCACCGCGACCGCTGCCGAGCCCGACGACGCCGCCCGAGCCCGGACGGCCGCAGCCCGACGCGGCTTGTTGCGAAGCGACATCAGACTGGCCGCTGGCGGGTTCGGCGATCTGGACCGGGAAGCAGACCGGATCCGGCGCGACGCACCGCGGCGCATGGCCGTCATCGAGGCGGAGCGCCGCCGCCAGGCTGAGCAGCGGCGCCGTCACGCTGAGCTGGCGGCGATCCAGCAACCCGAGCAGGTGCTCGCGGATCGCGGCTATGGCGTTGCCTCGCCCGGCTGGCAGCCGCTGGTGAAGCGTGCGGCAGAGGCGCTCGCCAGTGACGCCCGGCGGGATCAGCGAGCCCACGACCCGCGGGTACAGAGCAGCATCGACCCCGACGACATCGAGCACGAGAACCGGCTCCTCGGCACGCCGGACGCCAGACGGGTCTGACATGCCGTACGGCAAGTTCAAGAAGGTCTACCCAGTCCGGGAGGCCAAGCCAGCACCACGCGTACCGAGCTTGCTCGCCGCGGTGCGTGAAAGCCAGAAGGAGATCGACTGGGTGTTGCGGAACAGCGCGGCCGGACGTACCGCCAACGCGCGAAGCCAGGCGCCGCTTCACGAGACAGTCAAAGCGCTTCAAGAGCGCCTAGCGCCCGATCACCCGGCCCAGGTTGTCCTCGCCAAGGTCCGCGCCAAGGGCACAGCCCTGGATGAGGGCGACCGGCTGATCATCGAGCAGCTAAGGAAGGACTACACATGACAACGAGGAGCAATCAATGACCATCAATGAGACGGTCGCGGCGGCCCTGCACGAGCTGGGCTTGGCCGACGAAGCCACACAGGTCTCGCGGTTGAGCGAGGCCGAGGCAATGCAGCGCGGCGGAGTTGTCTGCCGCAACTTCCTGCGGGAGGCGGGCCACCATCCCGAGACCGTAGAAATCATGGGCGACGAGGACGCACTGGTCGAGGCGCTGCGCGAGCGCAACCCCGAGGTCGCTCGTGCCTGGAACGTGCACCGGCTCCGGGAGGCAGGCGTGCCGGGCAAGACAGCCGTAGAGGGCATCGAGGACCCGCCGCTGACTCCGCACGAGGCGCTGCGCGAGTGCGGCGTCCCGGCGCCACCCAAGAGCGCGGCGACGAGGATGCGCGAGGCCAAGGCCGAGACACCGTCCTCGTTGTCCAGCCCCGGCGACGGAACGGACAAGGAGTCATGCGACGACTGCAACGGCTCCGGGCTCCTCGGAGGCCGAATCTGCAACCGGTGCAACGGCAGTGGCTATGAGCCGCGAGACAAGCAGCGAATCTCAAACGACTCCGTCGTCGGCGACAGACACGCCGAGCGGCCCACCCGGACCGAGAACCGGCGGACCCTTTCCGACCCGCGGCTAAACGAGTCCGCGGCGTTCCAGCGGGCCATGGCCGGGGAAGACGACGAGATCTACCCCGACACGCACCAGGGTGCGGTCAGCGCGCTCCGCGAGGTTGGGTTGTAGGCCGATGGCTGTCGTCGCCAGGCGCGTCCAGGGCCGCGCTCCCGAGTTGCTCGTGGCCGGGCATGACGCGCTGGATGATCGAGCGCGTGCCGCGTTGCTAGGCGACCTGCTGCGCGTGGTGAGCCCGGCGCAATTGGAGGTGCTGGTCCACCGCTGCGAGCGGACGTTCCCGGCGTGGGCGCTGCCGGGCACTGGATCCGTTCACGAGCGCCTGGCTCGCTTCCTGGCGGAGAGATCATGAAAAAGCTTTCCGGGCCTCCAGACCCGGGAAGGCGGCGGCTCCCTGTCGGGGAACGGCCGCCGCAGACGGGCACCGCGACTTGTGGCGCGGTTGGAGCGGGGCTGGGCGTCTGAGCGAGCATCTCAGCCCAGCCCCGCGAGCCCGTCGCCAACAAACGTTGCGGCGCGTTTCTCCTCCCTTCGCGTGCCGCAGCGCGCCCCGGGTCTTCCTACGCGGCCCGGGCGCCGGGCTGCCCGGCGGGCTGGGCTCGGGCATTGCCCGGCCCGCCGCGCGCCCGAACACAACCGACCGACAAGGACTAGCTAGATGCCCATCGCGGAACCCACAGTTCTAGACCTGAGGAACTACGCCCTGCGCCACATCGGACCCAAGGCGGTCGTTTGGCCCGACACCCCGGCGCAGGAGTTCACCGTCCTCAACCGCTCGGACATGGTGGCTCGGCCGCTGCCGCAGGCCAACATTCCGAACTCGGCTGACTTTGCCTCCGGGGCTTGGAACGGGCGCCTGTACGACGCGGCCGACGGCAAGATCGTCTGGCCCAACAAGGAGGCGAGCGACGGGGTGCCGTGGCGTGCGCGCTTCGACCCCAACAGCAAGCTCCAGTGGCTCGAGATCTACGTGGACGAGTACCTGGAGTCGTGCCTGTGCGTCACCAAGGTGACACCCGACCGCAACCAGGTCGAGGTGGACGGCTACGACGGCTTCCAGATGTGCAAGTCGGCGTACGAGCGCGATTGGATTGTGGTGCAGTCGCCGCGCGATGTGATCGAGCGAGGTACGCAGCTGTGGACGAACATCACTAGCGACGATTTCCCGGCTGGATCAGCGGTCACATCTTCGACGGTCACCACGCCGACGACCACCTGGCAGATCCACGACGGCGAAACGCCGGGGCCATCGGGTGGCGGGGTGACGGTCGGTCCGTCGGGCGGGCTGGTGATGACCGGGTCTGGGGCTAACGGCGGCATCTGGGACGCCTACGGTCCCCGGGTCAGCACGCCCAGCAACACCTGGTACGCCAACTGCGGCGTCACCGCGAACTCGTCCAACCTCACCTCTGATGGCGCATGGGTCGGGCTGACGGTCCAGGAGGAGCCGAACAACCCCGTGGACGAGAACCCAACCGTCTTCTACCGGCTGCTGTTGTTCCTCGACTTCGCGGAGCTCTGGTACTGGACCGCCGCGGGCGGGATCCAGGTCCACGTGGCAACGATGCAGATCCCGGTTGCCACCAGCTACGCCCTACAGCTGGAATCAGACGGCGAGTGGATTTGGGGGTATGTGAACGGCCAGTACATCGGCGGGTGCCGCCGTGTCGTCACGAACGTCACCACGTTGGCGGCCGAGGTGACCCTGAACGCCAACATCACCAACACGACCACCTCGGTCACGGTCAACAGCGTCATCCTGAAGGCTCTCTCGCCCTTCCTGATGCGTGGCACCGACAAGGGCGACTACGTGCTCCCGGGCAGTGCCAGCACCTACCCCAACGGTGGTCTGCACGCCCGCTACTACAACAACCTCGACCTGGCGGGCGACTCCCAGCGCTTGCTCAAGATCCACCACCCTTCGCGTTCCCAGGCCTACTTCGGTTCGGGTGGCCCGGGCGAGTACTACGACCAGCAGGACGCCCAGATCAGCGTGCAGCAGAACCCGTTACCAGGCGCCGCTACTTCTGGCTGGTCGTGCGTCTGGTTTGGCGCCATCTACCTGAAGTTGAGCGCTGGGAACTACACGATGCAAATCAACACGCCAGCCACGACTGGTTGTGCCGTGCGCGTGTGGATCGGAAAGACCCAGTTCGGTACCCAGCTAGTCGATTCCTGGACGTACAGCGCGGGCTCCAGTTTCTTCTCCTTCACCGTCAGCGCCTCGGCGCTGGCCGGTTCGCTGTCTTACGGCAGTGGCACCGTGCAGCGAGACGGTTGGTATCCGATCAAGGTCGAGTACGCCGTTGACTCAACTGCCCGAACTGCGCCAGAGCTGTTCTTCACGAACTCGCCAACTGCCTACACCGACCCAGGCGGCACGGCCATCGCCTCCGGCGCGCAGGCCACCACTGTGCCAGCCACCTCGCTGTCGCCGCTGGGCTGCGTGGACCAGCGCTACCAGGCCACGAGCCACTACGACCTGGTGCAGAAGACCGCCATCGCCTTCGGCTATCAGTTCTCGGTAGAGCCGAAGCAGTTGGAGTCGGGGCTGTTCCCTGGGGTGCTGGCGCCGCGCATCCGCGAGGGCTGGGACACCGACGTGACCCTTGAGCCGGACGACACCAACCGCAAGGAGGGGATGATCAACTACTCCTCCACGCTTGATGGCACCGACCAGTGCTCATCGCTCCACGGCAACGGCGCAGGGTTCCAGAACGGCAACACCGGCCAGCTGCAGGGCTACGTCTACGACCCGCCGACGCTCCAAGAGGCGCTCTTCGATATGGAAGGGTGGCAAGACTCAGCCGACGCCTCGTTCCTTTCGCTGCTTGAGGCCACCCTCAACTCGCAACTGGGGCTCAAGCTCACTCCGTGGCAGATCGTGGCCGGTGATCCTGTAGGCCGCCAACGGCTTGCGTTTGCGTGGCCGCTGCCAACCAACAGCACCGTGAGCCAGTTCCGCTGGCGCCCGGGCGACGGCGCACGACTGCTGGCGCGCGACATCAACCTCCAGGACACCTCGCCCCGGCAGTTGCTGGTGGTCACGCGCAACATCCAGCCCAACGGCGTGGTGAGCACCCAGGTGCAGTTCGCAGCCAGCCCGGAACTGGCGCGCCTCAAATCTTCATCCAACGCCATGCGCCAGGGCCTGGCCGCCGCGCTACGGCCCCAGCGCAACTACCAGCGGCAGTTGGTGAGCCTGACCGGCGGTTGGGTGCAGCAGGCCATCGGAGCCGGGTCCTCTGGCCCCTCGTCGTTTGTCCTCAACGCCGCCCAGGACACCATCGTGAAGGCCCGCGCGGTCATCACCCAGAACACCAACGCGGTGCCGCTGGACATCATGATCAACGGCGTTGACCAGACCAGCGCCCTAGGCGGCCCGTGGACGACGGTGCCAGCCAACATCAACCTTGGGCCTGCCGCCGCAGCCGACGGCAACGGCCTGAACCTCCAGGTCAAGATCCCCGGCGGCACCGGCAGCACCGTTAGCTACCAGTTGTTCGTGGACGTGCTCCGGTGAGGCTCGCCAGTCACGACACGTTCATCCTGGGCGAGCTAGAAGCGCATCGCGAAGCCTGGGCGCACACCGGCTTCGTGTACCGCAGCGGGGCGGACCTCCTCCTCCAGCACGGCGAGCACTACCGCGGCTGTCCGCTACCGCCCTCGGTCGCGCCCGGCCGCCCGGGGCTCTGCTTCCGCGACGCCGCCGAGCTGGCGCTGGAGCGGGAGGGGCTCCGCTACGTCGAGGGCGTGATAACGGACGGGATCGGGGTTGTGAACCACGCGTGGCTCATCGACCCGGACGGCACGGTGATCGATCCGGCGCTCGCTACCGTGGCCGACACCCCGGAGGAGTTCTCGCGGTTCGCGTACCTCGGCGCCATCTTCCGGCCCGAGCTCGTCCTCGAATACGCGGCCCGGCTGGGAGTCCACTCCGCCCCGCTGCTCGACCGCATAGGCCCCGACCTGCAACCGGAGATGCCCGCGGGCACCGCCGGGCTGGCCGACTACCGGAGCGACTGGCCGATCCTCCGCGTCCCCTACGACCCCACCCGGGCGACGCTGGCCCCCTGACGATGCCCGAACGGCGATGCGCCTTCTGCGGCGCCAGCCTGGCCGGGCGCAGGTCGGACGCCACCTACTGCGGCAGCGGTTGCCGGACCGAGGCCTCACGCATGCGTCGCCTTATGTCGGGGTTCAAGGCTGGCCCGTACGCCAACCCCGGGGAAAGGCTGGCCGCGCTGCGCCGGACGCCCCGTAGCCGCGCATAACGCACGAGGCAAGGTCCCAGTGCGCGGCTGACTGCTACCGGCCCCGCGCCCGCTCCCGGGCGTCGTAGACGGCCTTGCGAGTGAGCCCCAGCACGTCGGCCACGTCCACCATCCGCACGCCGTCCTCCAGCAGGTCGGCTATTAGGCGGTCGCGGTCGGCCAGCAGCCGCTCTTCCTCTGCCTGAGCAGCGGCCAGCCGTTTGGCCGCCTCCAGTAGCTCCGCCTCCTCCTTGCCGGTGAGCCGACGTGGCACGCAGCGGAGGCTGCCATGTCGAAAGCCTGGTTCCCGCTAGGCGGGAAGTAGACTATGCGCAAGGCGTAACCGGCGGTACACTCACCCAACTACTAACTGCCCCCGCACCGCTTGCGACGGCCGGGGGCTGGCGACCTGTAAGGAGGTCACGATGCGCAAGCGTACCGCCGCATTATTTGGAGCCCTCGCGCTGTTAGCGGCCGCACCCGCCGCCGCCGCGGTACGGGGCTATCACCCGCTGCTGACGACGGCCGTCGCCCGGCGGGCGATCATCCGCTACTGGGAGAGCCCGCCCGGCGGTTTCCAGGTGCGGGTCGGCCACTGCCACCACACCTCGCTGCGCCGGGTCATCTGCGCCGACGCCCTCCACCTTGAGGCCGACGACCTCACCAGCCACAAATCCATCATCCAGTGGTCGCCCGGGCGGGCAGCAGTCCTGCTCAAGGGCCACCGGGTCGTGGTCAGGCAGCTGGTAATCGGCATCACCGTCCACCTGGCCCGGGACGCGGGCTAGGGCAAACCCAGCAAACGCCCCGGCGCGGCTGGCACCGCCCGGGGCCGACACCGAAAGTGAGCTTCGATGCGGACGAAAAGTAGCCCCCTGGCCGCGCCGTTGACGGCGGTAGCCTCAGCCTTAGGTGCGAGGGGCACAGTCAACTTACGGAGAGAGCAAGGCTCGGTTGAGCCAGCAGGGCCAGCCGCGGAGAGAGCGGGGCGGGCGAGCGCGCCCTCGGTTTGCCCGCCCCAGCGGCGCCGTACAGCGGCGAGGGGGCGATGACCATGGCGACCGGCATTAGGCCGCGCCACGCCCGTTCGTGCGCGGCTAGGAACGGCGGCGCCTGCAGCTGCACCCCCTCGTACGAGGCATGGGTGTTCAGCAGGAGGGAGGGCCGCAAGATCCGGAAGACGTTCAGCGGGAAGGGAGCCCTCGCCGCCGCCAAGGGTTGGCGCTCCGACGCGCAGTCGGCGGTCCGCAAGGGCACCATGAAGGCGCCCACCAGGACTACCGTCGCCGAGGCGGCGGCGGAGTGGATGGCCCTGGCCAAAGAGGGCGTGGTCCGTGCCCGGGGGGGCCAGCGGTACAAGCCGTCCGCGCTGCGCGGTTACGAGAAGTCGCTGCGGCTGCGCGTGCTGCCCGAGTTCGGGCACGCCCGGCTGACCGACCTGGCCCGTCCAGAGCTACAGGACTGGGTTGAGCGGCTGCAGGCGCAGGGGCTGGCGCCCCCAACCGTCCAGAACACCGTGCTGCCGTTGCGTGCCGTGTACCGGCGCGCGCTGGATCGCGGCGAGGTGGCCATCGACCCGTGCGCCGGGCTCAGGCTCCCAACGGGGACCGGCGAGCGTGACCGCATAGCCTCGCCCGAGGAGGCGCGCGACCTGTTGAGCGTGCTGCCCGACGAGGACCGCGCACTGTGGGCCACGGCAACGTACGCGGGCCTGCGGCGCGGGGAGCTGCAGGCGCTGGCCTGGGAGCACGTGGACCTGGCCAGCGGCGTCCTGCACGTTGAGCGGTCGTGGGACCCAGTCGAGGGCTTCATCGAGACCAAGTCCAAGCGCGGCAGGCGCCGGGTACCCATAGCAGCGGCCCTGCGTGACCACCTGCTGGAGCACCGCATGCGATGCGACGGCGTAGGCCTCGTCTTCGGGCGCAGTGCCGTGTCGCCGTTCAACCCAAGCTCGATCACCAAGCGGGCCATGAAGGCCTGGGGCGAGGCTAGGCTGGACCCGATCTGCCTCCACGAGTGCAGGCACACGTTTGCCTCGCTCATGATCGCCGCGGGGGTCAACGCTAAGGCCCTCAGCGCCTACATGGGCCACGCGAACATCAGCATCACGCTCGACCGCTACGGGCACCTCATGCCCGGCAACGAGGACGAAGCGGCTGGGCTACTCGACGCCTACCTGGCGCGCGCCAGCGAGCGTGCCGCCGAGGCCGCCCGCGCTGCGGTTGTGGCGTAACTGGCGCATTTACTGGCGCGCACGTGGCGCCCACCACCCGGATCCCCCGCAACGACGGGGGATCCGGCGTTCTGTAGCCGCATAAGCACAACCCAGTCACGCCGGTGTAGCGGCGCCCCGCCGCTGCTCCTCGCCGACGGCGGCGTCGATCCCGTCGATGAGCAGGAGGGTGAAGCTGGCCGCGCGTTCGAGGGCCTTGGGGTCGACGGCGGTGTCCGCCTTGCTGTGCGAGGCCGGGGGGGTGCCCCTGGCGTCGAGGCAGCCGATCGTCAGGGCGGGCCGTCCGGCCAGTCGCGCAGGCAGCGCGGTCTGGTTGCCGCGGCCGCGGTGCGGCCGGGCGTCCAGGTACGTCTCTTCTTCTGCCGTGTCGGCGGCGATGCGGCGCATCGAGGCGGCGTAGCGGACGGGGAAGAAGGCGCCGTCGCTCTGCCACCAGCGGGGGGCGCCGCCGCCCGAGGCGGCGATCCCGACGACGATCGTGTTCGAGCGGGGCTGGCGGCTTTTGCGAGTTCCGCGCTGAGCCCGCAGGTAGCGCCGCAGCCCGATCTGCTCGGCGTCGCCCGCGCCGGTGAGCAGGATCTCGAGGTCGAGATGCTGAGGCGGCGCGGCGGCCAGGCTGGCCGCGACCTGGAGCGCGACGGCCACCCCGGTGGCGTTGTCGTTGGCCGCGGGTGACCAGTTGCCGGTGGCCAGCTCGATGAGGAGCGCGAAGCCGATGACGAGGCCGACGGTGGGGAGGAGCTGGATCGCCCCGATGAGCTTCGAGGTGTGGCTTTCGGCCCGGAGGACCGCGACGGCGAGGAGCCAGAGGAGCGCGATCGTGAGCCAGCCGAGCCAGCCCGGGGTGAAGCCGCGGAGCGCTTTGGCGACGCGCGATGTGAGAGGCCGGAGCCGGTAGGCGAGGCCAATCCGGCCCGCGTCGTAGTTGGCGGTCAAAACCAGGCGGGTGGTTGGCTGTCCGGTGGCGGGAACGCGGACGTTCTGGCTGGCGCGCTCCGGGGTGAGCCGCCGACCCAGAGAGACGCCGGTGAGCGCATCAGAGACGACGGAGATCAGCGCGATTCCCAGGAGCACGATCCCAGCGATGGGGGAGGCGAGAGCGATCAGACTCCCCGCCACGGCGAGCGCGACGTGCCACAGGTGCGCCAGCGCCCAGTTGGGACGGGACCAGAAGGTGTCAATCTCCGCCTCCCCGATCTGGTCCCGGCAGCGGGCCGCAAGCCAGTTGCCGGCTCGGCGCTCCGCGTCGCTCCCGGCTCCCCGTCCCGCGAAGGCGGTGAGGCCTTCGATCGTCGCCTGGGCGTCTGAAGCTTCCACGCGGGCGGATGATGGCATCGGGTAGAACCCCGGGGGTGAACCGGGGGCGCGTGTGGCCGACATAGACGAGCAGGAGCTGCTGGCGATCGCGCGTGAGGCCGCGCACGCCGCGGCGGATGAGCTGCTTGGTCGTTTTGGGCAGTCGGCGGAGGGCGTCCGCTCAAAGTCGACCCCGACCGACCTCGCCTCCGAGGCCGACCTCGAGGCCGAGGCGGTGATCCGCAGGCTCCTGGGCGAGCGACGGCCCGGGGACGCGATCCTGGGCGAGGAAGAGGGGGCGAGTGGCGAGGGTGAGCTTCGCTGGGTGATCGATCCCCTCGACGGAACGATCAACTTCCTGTTCGGGATTCCTGCCTTTGCCGTCAGCGTCGCCTGCGAGGACTCTTTGGGGGTGCTCGTAGGAGTGGTCCTCGATCCGATCAGGGAGGAGTGCTTCGAGGCGACGCGGTCGGGGGAGGCGACGCTGAACGGGGTGCCGATCTCCGGATCCACCCGCTCAGAGCTCGCCACGGCGATGGTGGCCACCGGCTTCGGCTACGACTCAGACGTGCGGGCCCGGCAGGCGACGGTGGTGTCCCGCGTGCTACCCCGGGTTCGCGACATCCGACGCTTCGGAGCGGCCGCGCTTGATCTGGCGTGGTGCGCGTGTGGCCGCTGGGACGCCTACTACGAGCGCGGGGTCAAGCCCTGGGACGTGGCCGCGGGAAGCTTGATCTGCCGGCGGGCAGGGCTTGAGGTGCGATCGCTGCCTGCTACGGCGGAGGATGCGGCGGGGCTAGTCGTGGCGCCGGCGGGGATTGTCGAGGAGCTGTACAGACTCGTTTCCGACGACCAGATCTGAGGCTGGGCGGCGCGCATAGACTTGGCTTCGCGCGGCGGTGGCGGAATCGGCAGACGCGATGGTCTCAAAAGCCATTGTCCTCACGGACGTGTGGGTTCGAGTCCCACCCGCCGCATTGTCGAAGCGTCAGGCCGCGGCTGGCTCGGGCCCGCCCTGCTTGGGCGGTCCGGTCTGCACCGGTGTGTAGCCCCGGCGCCTGGCCTCCTCCTCCGGGACCTCCATCTCGACGTTCCAGCCCTGAGAGAACCCGAGCATGGCGAAGAAGATCAGGAGCACCTGGACAGGCGCGATGAGGAGCGTGAAGAAGCCCAGGACGTTCGCCGAGAGGCCAGCGCCGCCGAACAGCGATTGGGCACCCGCAAAGCCGGCGTCGCTGCGGTCGAACCAACTCGTTCCCGCGGCACCGAGGCCGGCGATCACAGTCATCATCAAAAGCAGGATGGCCAGACCGGCGGTGATCGGCAGGAGGCCACGCGCCCACCGCCTGAAGATGTAGAAGGCCATGATCAGGTACGCGAGGATCCAGATGAAGTTGACTGGCTTCAGTCCCTGCAGCTTCGACCAGCCGCCGATGGTCACGATCAGCATCAGGGCCACTGAGACGAGCATGATCAGCACAACGATCGCCTTCGTCGTCTTGTTCGAGGCCTTCTCTCGATTCGGATAGACGACCACATAGCCCGGCGTGAGCGTCCGGTGCTGAGCCATACCGCGGAAAATACAAGCTCACGAGGCAGTGCGGTGCAGTTGGACCCCCGCACTGCCGATGTTCTGAAAGTCGAATCAGGCCGCTTAGAATCGGCGGCGCCGCGGGCGTGGCGGAACGGTAGACGCGCCAGCCTTAGGAGCTGGTGGGCGAAAGCCCGTGGGGGTTCGAGTCCCTCCGCCCGCACTGTCGCGCCTTCCTGCGGCGCGATGCCTTAGGTCTTCGGCCCGATGAACGTGTCGAGGAGCGCCACCGACTCACGCTGAGCCACTGAGACGTGGTACCGCGTCCACTGGCGCCACCGCACGCCTAATAGCTCGCACGTATCTGTGAAGAGCTTCCTGATGTCGTCCGACCGGTTGGAGAACTGGTAACGCGGATACGCGTAGTCCTTGTCCTTCACATGCACCCGATTCAGACCGCGCCAACCATCCGTGTGGATCAACCCGCGGAGGAAGAGGCCGGGCTCCTCGGCGACAATCTGCTGCTGCCAGTCCTCGAGCTGGATGCGGCGCAGGTGTTTTCGCCCAGGGCCATGCTGCGGGAAGAGGGTGATCCAAGGCCGCCATGTGGACTGGACTTCGACGCAGGCTTCCCGCCGGTGCCAGGGAACAGGCTTGCGGCCGCGGAGGCCCTCGATAGCGCAGCAACACTCTTCGATGATCCCCGGATGGATCTCGTCAAGGGTGATGCGAAGGCTCCACGACGATCCATTGGCGGTGATGCAGCCGTCCCCTAAGTACATCCCGAGGAGATACGCGTACGGCTTCCGGGCCACAGCAGAGCGATCGAAGCGCTCCAGATCGCCAGTAGGGTCGACCTTGGCCGGAATCGATGGGCGGGCGTAGTCCGGCACACGCCCGTTCCGCCATGTCCGGATCGTGTTGACGGGGATACCGGTAGAGCGGCTTATTTCCCGGTCTGACCAACCGGCGGCTTTGAGATCGGAGACCGCTCGGACGTCGTCGAGCGTTCGTCGCATCCGGGGCATGACGGAAACATACGTTCGATCCCGGACGGAACGAGAACTACCCAGAAGCAGGGGAGACAGGACTCGAACCTGCAACCCCCGGTTTTGGAGACCGGTGCTCTGCCAAATTGAGCTACTCCCCTGGGCGACCCCGGAGTCTAGACATCGCGCTCGAACGGAACGTACGATCTCGGCGGTGAAATCCCACACCGTCTACCGCACCTTCCGTACCGAGCAGCGGCGGGAGTTCGTTCGGATCACCGAGGACGTCGAGGAAGCGGTTCGGGAGGCGGGGATCGAGGAGGGGATGGTGCTCGTCGCCGCGATGCACATCACCGCCGCTGTATGGATCAACGATGACGAGCCGGGGATCCAGGCCGACGCGCTCGAGTGGCTGGACAAGCTGGCGCCGCCGAGCTGGAAGCCGCCGGAGAACGAGGTCGCACGCGAACTGCTTCCTGAGCCGGGTGATTACCGCCACCACCGGGGCGGCGAGGACAACGGCGACGCTCACCTGAAGAACCTGCTTGTCCACCACCAGGTCATCGTCCCGGTGACCGAGGGCCGGCTTGACCTCGGGCCCTGGCAGCAGATCTTCTACTGCGAGTTCGACGGGCGGCGATCGAAGCGCTTGGTCATCAAGGTCCTGGGGGAGTAGGGGTGGAGCCGTCGGCGGTGTTCGCGGACGGCGTGCTGGACGGCCGGGTCGCGCTCGTCACCGGGGGCGGGACGAACCTCGGCAAGGCGGCGGCGGCGGAGCTCACCCGGTGCGGGGCGGCGGTTGTGATTGCCGGGCGGCGAGAGGACGTCCTGAAGGCTGCCGCCGAGGAAATCGGCGGGGGCTGTACGTACGCCGTCGGGGACATCCGGGAGCACGACGGTCAGGAGGCTCTCGTCCGAACCGCGCTCGAGCGCCACGGCGGACTCGATTTCCTCCTCAACAACGCCGGCGGCCAGTACTTCGTCCCGGCGGAAGCGATCGCCCAGAAGGGCTGGCGGGCCGTCCAGCGGCTGAACGTCGAAGGCACGCTCGGGATGTGTCGCGCCGCCCACACGCTTGCCATGGGCCCGGCCGGCACCGGGACGATCGTGAACGTGACCGTGTCGCCTCACCAGGGGTTCCCGGCTATGGCGCACTCCGGCGCAGCACGGGCGGCCGTCGAGGCGTTCAGCAAGGAACTGGCCGACGAATGGCGGTCCGACGGGGTATCGGTGATCGGGCTGGCCCTGGGACGCTTCGCCACCGAATCGCTGCGCAAATACCCGGCCGAGCTCTGGCAGAAGGCTGCCCTGTCGGTACCGCTTCAGCGTCTCGGGACCGTGGAGGAGTACGGCTGGCTGGTCGCCCTCCTCGCCTCGCCGCTCGGCTCCACGTTCAGCGGGTCCGTGGTCACCATCGACGGGGCGCTTGACAACTGGAACGGCCCCTGGCCGCCGCCCGACCTAACCCGCGACGGGCAAGTGCCCACCGAGGAGCGCCAGCGCACAGAGGCGCCGCCGGCTTAGGTCCCCGGCTACCATCTGACGGCACTCGCGGGCGAGGTGTTAACGGCTGCACTAGAGCCTTCCAAGCTCTCGGAACGGGTTCGAGTCCCGTCGCCCGCTCTAGGCAGGAACCCCCATGGCGAGAGGAGAGACGGATGACGCCGGATGTGTCCACCGCGATGGAGGAGATCCTGAATCGCGCCGTTGAGACCGGGGCGGTCCCCGGTGCCGCATTTGTTCTAACCGGCCCCGAAGGCGATGTGCGTGAGGTAACTGCCGGCACGCTCAGGGTGGGCGATGACGACCCGGTGACGCCGGCCACGATATATCGCCTGATGTCGATGACGAAGGCCGTGGTCAGCGCTGGAGCGCTTCAGCTAGTGGAGGCGGGAGAGCTCGGGCTCGACCAGAAGGTCGCCTCGATCATTCCCGAGTTCGGTGAGATCAAGGTGCTCGACGGGTTCGATGGCGATCGTCCGCGCCTACGCGACCCCAGCCGCCCGGCCACCGTCCAACAGCTATTCACCCACACGTCGGGACATGGCTATGTCTTTCTGCGGCCGGAGCTCGTTCGCTACTACGAGGTCACCGGTCTTCCTGACCCCCTCTCAGGTGTGCGGTCATCCCTTCAGCAGCCGCTCGTGGCTGACCCTGGCACGGAGTGGAACTACGGGATCAGCCTCGACTGGCTTGGCCTGGTCGTCGCGGCGGTGAGCGGCCAGGACCTGCCCGCCTACCTCACCGAGCACGTGCTTGATCCACTGGAGATGTCGGACACGACGTTCGCTCCCAGCGACGAGCAGCGGTCGCGCCTGATGGCCATCCACAGCCGGACCCCGGACGGTGGCCTCGCCATCTCGGAGCTCGACCTGCCGGCCGAGCCGGAGTACTGGGCGGGCGGCCACGGGCTCTACGGGACCGCGGGCGACTACGCGCGGTTCATGGCCGCACTCCTGGCGGGAGGTGAGTTGAACGGCAACCGCATCCTGCGGCCAGAGACGGTGGACCTGATGTTCACCGACCATCTGGCGGGCGTCCCGCTGCCGCCCGACGGAACCGTCTCGACAATGCCTGAGCTGAGCAACGACGTCCCCCCGCTGCCCTTCACGCAGACGTTCGGGCTGGGATTGCACGTGTTCACGGAGGATCTCCCGGGCATGCGGCGGGCCGGGAGTGGCGACTGGTCCGGGCTGTGCAATTGCTACTACTGGATCGACCGGGCTTCCGGGGTCGCCGGCGCGTTCCTCACCCAGGTCGTCCCCTTCTACGACGCTCAGATCCTGGAGCCGCTGCTCGGAACCGAGATGGGTGTGTACGCCGAGATACTCGCGGCGAGCCAGCCACCCGCCTAGAATGAACCCGGCCACGGGGAGTGGCGCAGTCTGGTAGCGCACCCGGCTGGGGGCCGGGCGGTCGCAGGTTCAAATCCTGTCTCCCCGATGAAGCAAAAGCCCCGCTAATCGCGGGGTTTTTGTTAGCTACAGCGGCGTAGGAAAGCCGCCACGGGGTCCAAACGGGGTCCAATTTATTTTGGAACTTGCAGATCGTTGGGTGCCGCGGGCCCCCAGGTGCGAGCTTGTGGCGCGAAATACAGCGGCTGGCGACTACACGCGGCGGCTAGGGGCGGCCAACCGCCACTAGGGACCCGCGCGCTAGTCGGCGACGCGTTTAGGAGGCCTCAGCGGTGCGCATCGGGCTGGCGGAGCAGAGTTGGGGCCGCGCTCAGGACGCCCAGGCCGACTACGAGGCCGAATATCAGCAGCGTCGCCTGCGGGCTCAGATACAGGAGGACGATCCCGAGGCCGAGCACCGGCAACGAGAGCGCGAGGTAACCGGCGATAAAGAGCGTGGCGAGTCCTCCGGCGCGATCCTCGGTACGTGATGTCGAGATGACTGTGTTGAAGCTGGCCCGGAAGATTGCGCTGGCGCCGAGGCCGGTCACGACGCCGCCGGTGAGGAACAGGGCCAGGCTCGGGGGAGCCGTCCAGGCCGACGCGACCAGGATGGCCAGTCCGAGGATGATCGTCGGGATCCCCGCGCTCAGCAGGCGATGTGCCGACCAGGTGGTGGTCGTGGCTTGCACGACGATGCCGGTGCCGAAGGTGAGAAAGATCGCCGCGCCGGTGAGCGCCGGAGACGGGTGGTGGAGCGGCCCCGCGAGGAACCTGCCGGCCAGTCCCGCGAACAGTCCCCAGGTGGCAAAAGCCAGCGCCGCTCCAGCGATCGCCGCGAGGAACTGGCCTCTGCCCTGTGCGGGGACCTTGGGCCGCTGTGGCCGGTACCTCGGGAGTGGGCGAGCGGCTGGGTGTCCCTCAGGCGTGAGCGCGACGGCGAGCATCGCCACGAGAAGCGCCGCCAGTAGAACGACGTAGGGCAGCGTCACGCCGCCTGGCGCGTAGCGCGCAAGCAGCCCGGATGCGAGCGGCCCAAGTGCAAGCCCGCCCACCTGGGCAATCCTGCCCACGGTGCCCCCGCGGCGCGTTACGGCCCCATCCGGCCCAGCGTCGAGATCGGCGATGTAGGCGGTGGCGGTCGCCACCGTGGCGCCGAGCGCCAACCCGGTGAGGACTCGCGCGACGAGCAGGCCCGTGAGCGACTGCCACGAGATGAACAGCACCGCTGCCGCGACGGCGAGGATCACGGCCGGGATCAGAACGGCCTTGCGGCCGTACCAATCGGACACGTGGCCAGCGAGCAGCAGGCTGGCGGTCACGCCTACGGCGTAGACCGCGTAGACAAGCGTGATGGTGATCGACGAGAAGTGCTCCTGCCGTTCGTAGAGACCGTATAGAGCGCTCGGCGCCGTCGAGAGGGCTGTCACGCTCAGGAACGCGAATGCGATGGCCCAGAAGCCCACACGCCTAGACAGGCGCGCGGCGCGTGGAACGGACGCTCTGACCCTTGGGGGCGCGAGGGTGTGTTCGACTTGCATTTCGGCTTCTCTCTCACGTAGGGACTTGAAACGTTGATGGTGGACTCGTAGGCGCGGCGTCGCATCCCCAGCGTTGATAGTCGGCCCGTTGCCGCGGCCGGGACGCACGGCTAGCATGCGGGGCGAGTCGCGGAACAAAAGCGGGCTTCGATGCTGCTTGGCCGAGCCAGCGAGCGCGAGGCGCTCGAGGAATTGTTGGAGGAGGCCCGGGGTGGGCAGGGTCGGGTGCTGGTGTTATGCGGCGATCCCGGAGTCGGCAAGACGGCACTGCTCGACGATGCAGTGGAAGCGGCGTCCGGCTTCCGGGTCGCCCGGGCCTCCGGTGTTGAGGCGGAGATGGAACTGCCGTTCGCCGCGCTCCAGATGCTGTGTGCGCCGATGCTCGATCGGCTCGACCAGCTGCCCGACCCGCAGCGCGCGGCGATCGGCGCCGCCTTCGGATTGACCAGCGGCGCCGCGCCCGAGCAACTGCTGGTAGGGCTGGCGGTGTTGAACCTGCTCGCGGATGCTGCCCGGGAACGGCCTCTGCTGTGCGTAATCGACGACGCACAGTGGCTCGATCGCGCCTCGGCGCAGGCGCTTGCGTTTGTGGCTCGGAGGTTGCTGGCCGAGCCGGTTGCCGTCCTGTTCGCCACCCGAGAGCTCGCCGGCCATGAGCTGGCCGGGCTTCCCGAGCTGTCGTTGCAGGGCCTCGCTGACGATGACGCCCGTGCGCTGCTTTCGTCGGTGATCGATGGGCCCCTCGACGAGCGGACCCGCGATCAGATCGTGACCGAGACGCAGGGGAATCCACTCGCGCTGCGCGAGCTGCCGCGCGGCCAGACGCCGGCAGAGCTGGCACTTGGATTCGGCCTGCCGGACGCGACGCCGCTGTCGGGACGGATAGAGGAAAACTACCGGCAGAGAATCGACGGGCTGCCCGCCCAGACACAACGGCTATTGCTCATCGCCGCACTCGAGCCGCTCGGCGAAGCTGCCCGAGTGCGGCAGGCAGGCAAGCTTCTCGGTGTCGGAGCCGACGCGGCAGAGCCGGCGGTCATGGCGGGACTGCTCGAGCCGAACCTCCGATTCCACCACCCGCTGGTGCGTTCGGCCGTGTATCGGTCGGCGACGCCAGAGCAGCGCCGGCGGGTGCATCTCGCGCTCGCTGAGGTGATTGACCCGGACGCCGACCCCGACCACCGCGCCTGGCATCGTGCTCAGGGGGCCACCAGCCCGGACGAGGACCTCGCCGAGGAGCTCGAACGCTCGGCCGGCCGAGCGGAGCAGCGGGGCAGCGTAGCGGCGGCTGCGGGTCTGCTCGAGCGTTCCGCGGAGCTGACGCCAGAAGAAGAGCGCAGGGCGGTGCGATTGTTGCTCGCCGCGAACGCCCAGCTCACGGCGGGAGCCATCAACCGCGCGCAAGTGCTGCTGGACGAGAGCCTGCCTAACCTGAGCGACGCGCGGCCGCGGGCTCAGGCAGCGCGAATGCAGGGCACCATCCGGTTCTACGAGGGCCGCGGCGGCGAGACGCCGTCGTTGCTGTTCCAGGCGGCGATGGATCTCAAGGGCACCGATCCGCGGCTCGCACGCGAGGTGCTGCTGGAGGCCCTCGGATCAGCGATGTGGGCCGGCCGACTGACCACCGGCGCCACGCCCCTCACTGTCGCCGAGGCCGCGCGCGACATCCCGGCTCCCGACGAGGACGAACGGGTCGGAAGCCTGTTGCTGACTGCCTACACGCGATGGCTGACCGACAGCTACGCGAGCGCGGTCGACGGCTGGCGGCACGCGATCGCGGCTTACCTGCACGAGCTCCGAGCGCAGCCAGAGTTGAAGTGGCATGCGCTGATCTGGAACGCGAGCGGCCTGTTGCTCGACTTCGAGGCGCAATACGCTGCGGCGCGGGGGTCGGCACGAGCGGCACGGGAGCAGGGTGCGCTGGCGATACTGCCGCGCGCGCTGAGTCTGCTGGCCCGGTGCGAGTTGCTCGCCGGGCGGATCGAGGCGGCCGAGGCTCTCGTCGCCGAGGGCGAGGAGATCGCCCGGGCGACCGGAGCACCGGCCGTACCCGCCGCGAGCGAGATCCTCAAGCTGGGAATCCTGTGCTGGCGCGGCGACGAGGGCAAGGTCAGGCCGCTAGCCGACAGTGTCGTGGCCGAGGCAGTCGCGCGCGGCCAGGGCCTCGGGGTGATCATCGTCGAGTTCGATCTCACGATCCTCGAACTCGGACTCGGGCGCTACGACGAGGCACGCCTGCACGCACTGCGCGTCTTTGACGAGGGCCACTTTTGGTGGTTCGGGACGGGCGCTCTCGGCAACGCGGTCGAGGCGACCGCGCGTAGCGGCGACGGGGATACCGCGCGCGCGGCGCTGCATCGCCTGCGTGAGCGCGCGCGTGCGAGCGGCACTCCCTGGGCACTCGGCCTGCTCGCTCGAGCCGAGGCACTGCTCGCTTCCGACGAAGCGGCCGAGCTGCTTTACCTCGAATCACTCGACCACCTCGGTCGCGCCGGCGTGGCCACCGAGCTGGCGCGCGCGCGGCTGCTTTACGGCGAATGGCTGCGTCGGTCGCGCCGGCGCCGCGACGCACGCGTCCAACTGCGAGCCGCTCATCAGATCTTCCAGGCGATCGGGGCAGCCGCGTTCGCGCACCGTGCTCAGGTCGAGTTGCTCGCCACCGGCGAACATGTGCGCACGCGGGCGCCCGAGACGCGCGACCAGCTCACGCCCCAAGAACAGCAGATCGCCCGGCTCGCCGCCGACGGGGAGTCGAACGCCCAGATCGGGGCCCAGCTGTTCCTCAGCCCGCACACCGTCGCCTACCACCTGCGCAAGGTGTTCGGAAAGCTGGACGTCAGCTCGCGCCACCAGCTCACGCGCGCTCTGGGCGATCAGCTCGCGACGGCGACGCCGACGTGACGCCGGGCCAGACGATCGCGGCGACGCCGAGCGCAGCAGCTGGGATTCCCAGGAACGCGAGGTGACCCCGCGACGGCCGCCTCAGGAACTTCAACAATGGATGCTGCTTTTGCTTCGAGTGATCCGAGGCAACACGAACTCGGAAAGTGCCGACCAAGGTACGTCGGCGTCGGGCGCCTCGCATCTAACGCATTGACAGTCGTGTCCGGTCCTCAGCTCCTCAAACGTACGTCGGTCGAGGAGACCGCGCGAAGCAGCCGGGCGGGACCCCGAACAATCGGCTCGCTCGAGATCCGCGCATTGGGGGGGATCTGGATGGACGGCGCCGTGAGTACTGCGGATCTCAAAGGACGGGACGCACGACGAGCGCCCCCAGGACGACGGTTCCGTCGACGGACGAGATCGCGACCTCATCTGGTGACGTGAGCCGCCAGCGCTCCGCGGACGTCGTCTTCGATTGTGTGTCGCGGGACACGAGTTTCTCCTTCCGCAAGTGGTTATCTTGCGACTGAGCCTTCGCGTGGAACGGTCCTGTGTTCGTATCAACGACCGTCTGGAGTCAGATCGCGTGGTCGCTGACCAGGACCGCCCTTCAAGTGAAGTTCACTTCACTGATGTCCATGCTGATCATCAACATGTCCGAGATGGGCTGACGATCCGGCCCTCGCGTATGGGCGCGACGGACCGTGGGAACGCGCATGCCGTCGACACTCACGGGCTGGGTAACTAGCTGTGCGGCCGGGAACCCACCCGCGATGTTGACGTGATAGTCGTGCCGTCGAAGCATAAGATCATCGCCGAAGAAGAAATCCTGAACTCGGTTGTGCGTCTCAAGCGAGCCGGGGAATCTAGCTTGGAGCACGCGCCACGTCTCGCCGTCCTGTTCCCACGGCTCCACCTCTTCCACCTCTACGCCATCCCCTGCTAGCAAGAATGGCGTTGTCAGATAGGTCCAAAGCGCCTCTCCGTTGAAGTACGCGCGATCGAGCTCATCCCACGGCGTCTGCATTTGATGGCCGGCAAACGCCTCGGTTGGAGCGAAGCGCTCCGCGACAACCGTTCCATCCAGCTTCTCTATGGCGACACGTTCTGGCGTGAAGGTTGCGCCCATGTCCGGATCCCCGAATGGAAGCACCCACACCCTCTGTTCGTGCAGCCATGCCGTTACGCGGCGCGAAATGGAGTCTCCCATCAACCCCTTCAGCGCATAAAACCCGCCCCCGGTGACGATCGACACTTCGACTTTCTCGTAAGCGTTCCACCGTTCCAGCCCGCCATGGGCGTCGATGACATCTGCTAGTAAACCGTTCATCTGAGTTCCCTTCCATCAATCCGAATATTGTCGATCATGGTCTGAAATCGGCTCGCGAATCCGAACAGCGGTAATTGAGCTCTCTCACGTTCGTTGTTCGGGACATTCGACAAGGTGAAGTCTCGGCGCAGTGCCGAGTGGGGCGTATACGGGATAACGGACTCGGACAGCACGGCTGGGTATGGGGGCGAGCGCCGTGCCGCTCGGACGCGAGCGGCGGAAGCACGGGAGTTAAGACTGCCGTGTCATACGCGATCGGAATCGGCGGCCGGGACAGATCGTCTAGGAGACCCCTTGCGCGCGTCCTAACAAGTCGAATGCCCAACAGTCACGCGGGTGCCGCCATCTCATCGTCGTCGGCGACGCTCGGCGTGTCGGTGTCGAGAAAGCGCTTGACGCTGGTGGCGACGATTCTCGGGTCGAGCGTCGCGATCCTCGATAGCAGTGTCGTGAGCGTCGCGCTGCCGTCGATCCAGCGCAGTCTCGGGGGCGGCCTCGCCGGTCAGCAGTGGGTGAGCAATGCGTATCTGCTGACGCTCGGGTCCTTGATCCTCCTCGGCGGGTCGCTGGGTGACATCTTCGGAGAGCGTCGGGTGTTCGCGGTCGGGGTGGGCGGCTTCGGCGTGGCGTCGCTGCTGTGTGCGCTCGCGCCTTCAATCGGGTTTTTGATCGCGTTCCGCGCGCTCGAAGGAGTCGCCGGGGCCATCCTCACCCCGAGCTCGCTGGCGGTGATCGTCGCGACCTTCTCGGAGCGCGAGCGCGGCCCAGCGATCGGCACGTGGACCGCATGGGGGACGATCGCCGGGGCGCTCGGTCCGCTCGTGGCCGGAGTGATCCTCAATGTCGCCTCATGGCGCTGGATCTTTGTGATCAACCTCCCACTCGTGGCTGCGTGTCTCTGGCTGATCTTGAAGGCGGTGCCCTCGACCAGGACCGCGAAAACGCGACGAAAGGTCGACGTGCTCGGCGCGGCGCTGTGCGTGCTGGGTCTCGGCGGCACGGTATTCGCCCTGATCGAGCAGCCGCGGCTGGGCTGGTCGAACCCGGCGGTGGGCGGGTCGCTAATCGGCGGCATGATCACGTTCGCAGCCTTCCTGCTCTACGAATCGCGCACCACCGACCCGATGCTGCAACTCAACCTGTTCAAAAGCCGAAACTTCGCGGTCGGGAACGTCGAGACGCTCGCGCTCTACGGCGGCCTCTCGGCGCTGTTCTTTTTCCTAGTGCTGTATCTGCAGCAGGTCGCGGGGTACACGCCGCTGAAGTCCGGGCTGGCGTTGCTACCCGCGAGCGTGGTGATGTTCCTGCTGTCTTCGAGGTTCGGCACGCTTGCCGATCATCTCGGTCCGCGCTTGTTCATGGGCGGCGGCCCGATGATCGCCGGCGCGGGAATGCTGATGCTGCTCGGCGTCGGGATCCACGTCGACTACCTAACCCAGGTACTCCCGGGAATCCTCGTCTTCTCGCTCGGACTCTCGATCACCGTCGCGCCGCTGACGGCGGCGATCCTCGCCGGCGTCCGCCAGAGCGAGGCCGGAATCGCCTCCGCGGTCAACAACGCGGTTGCCCGCGTTGCCGGCCTGATCGCGACCGTCGCGATCGGCGCGCTCGTGGCCGCACAATTCAGCTCGTCGCTCGACCACCGCCTTGCCGGCCAGCACCTAACTCCTGAGGGACACGCCGCTGTCGCGGCAGCCAAACAGCTGACCCTCGGAACGCCCTCCGTCGGCGACCTATCACCACGTGAGGCAGTGGCGATCACCGTCGCCTCCGAGCAATCCTCACAACAGGCCTTCCGTGTCGGTATCGGCATCGCCGGCTCGCTCGTGATCATCGGAGGGCTGATCGGCGCCGCCGGCATTCGCAACCCC
>Ga0335074_10000318_pt1 | contig 72099 bp, 49 predicted proteins | sample Lox_Sample_23_FD_206715 | JGI IMG/M metagenome (GOLD analysis project Ga0335074, IMG submission 206715) | Soil microbial communities from Loxahatchee National Wildlife Refuge, Florida, United States - Lox_Sample_2.3 | ecosystem: Environmental > Terrestrial > Soil > Wetlands | place: USA...
CTGATCGGCTTCGGGATATCTGTTCCTTGCCATGGAATCGAGCATCTGATCGTACTCGCAGATCCGTTCGCTGACCGACTCTATCTCTCTCATCATCGGTTCTAGGGCACTCTTCAACTCCGGACTCAGATCCTGGGCCGCCTTCGGCTTCATCCCGCGCGCGTTGCATCCACGGAGTCGCTCCCCGTAGGACTTCGTCAGGCCGCGCGCTGCGTTGACCAACATCGTTCGTGTGCGGACCAGAGCGGCTCGCGCCCGGATCACCGTAAGATCCGCTTGTGCCTCGGCGCTGCGATCTTCACCGGACGCAAAAGCTTCGGATCGATCCGTACCAGTCGCGCGAGTGTCCTCGCATCCAGCCGATCATCCTTGCGCCTGCTCTCCCGATCAGCCGCACACTGCTCGCATGCGCCACGATCGGCTCATGACCGAGTTCGCTGAGCAAACGGCTTACCCACAGTGAATGCGTTCCTGTTTCCAGTGCGATAAGGCACCGAGGCGTCGCTCCAAAAATCTCTTTAATCGCCTTGGGAGTCGTGCTCACCTTCTGTTCCAGCAGGACGTCACCCGCTTCATCCAGCACGCAACAAAAGCTTGACCGGTCGCCTAGGTCCAGACCGATGGTCAGGCGTCCGTCCTCCTTGTTGAGTGTCCGCTGCATCATCGTGGTGGTAGCTTCCTCATCGCCGGTCTCCTTATCTCCCGCGCTTCGAGCGCGTCATAACTCTGGAGCTTAACGCATCCCGCTGGAGACCGGCCTTCTCATCCCATCTGATATCACCAATTGAGCTTCACAGCATTTTGCTAGTAGTCACGACAAGCAGACCTAGCAGCACTCATGTTGGGGAGTCCGCCTATACATCTGGGCGCCGCTATACTGAAGGCCATGGGCGGTGGGACACGCAAAATTCGGAGGAGATACCGTGCTGGCAGATGGTGCGCCGCATGGTTATCGCTGATCGCCGTGCTTCTGGTGACCGTTCCGTCGGCTGTCTCCCAATGCTGCACGCGAGTGAGCGCGGCTCGTTCCGAGCCCCACTGCGGTTGCTGTATAGCCGCGAATAGCATTCAGGGGGCATCCAAGACCTGCTGCTATGCACATTCACAGCCTGGGTTGCCAGCGGTCCCAATCGCCGTCCCGAGTTCCGCGCAGATTGTCTCCGCGCTCATTGATGTGAGCACGACACCGGCTTTCGACCTGCTGCTCGTCTACCGGTCCGCACGTCCGATGCCGCCTCCAATTCCACCTCTCCTCCTCCATCCCATCCTTCGGATCTGATCGGCCCGCCGCTTGTGAACTGCCAAGACGCTCCGCGTCTCGGCTGTGACTCACGTTCATCAGCTAATGGAGATCGATCCAATGCACAACTATGCCCTGATTCTCACCGCGCTCGCGGCGCTGGCCCCGTCGGCCATCCGGGCCCAATCCGAACTGCCGGGTATGTCGATGCCGGCAGCGCACTCCCTCACCACCGCTCAACTGCAGCACGCCAGCTCGGGCACTTCGATCGAGCCGCCTTCCACCCCGGTTCCCATGCTCATGTGGAAGTTGAACGGCTGGACCGTTATGTTGCACTCGAATGCGTTCCTCGCTGATATCCAGCAGCACGCGGACAACGGCCGTGGCGGCGATAAGCTGTTCTCCACCAACTGGATCATGCCGATGGCCCAGCACCGTCTCGGTCCGACAGGCGGTCTGCTGACGGTGCGGACCATGCTCTCGCTCGAGCCCGCGACCATCACCGGACGCTTTTACCCCGAGCTCTTCCAGCAGGGCGAAACGGCGTACGGGCGGGCCATCGTTGATGGCCAGCATCCGCATGACTTTGTGATGGAGCTTGCCGCTCTCTACGATCTCCGGCTTTCGAAGAGCGCTCTGTTGAGCTTCTATGCCGCTCCGGTCGGTGATCCGGCGATTGGTCCGACGGCGTATCCGCATCGTCTCTCCGCGTCCGAGGACCCCATCGCCGCGCTCGGGCATCATCAGCAGGACTCGACTCACATCGCGTTCAACGTGGTCACCGCCGGGTTCACATACAAAATGTTCCGTCTGGAAGGGTCAGGGTTTCACGGCGCAGAGCCGACCGAAGACCGATGGCAGTTTCAACCCTCCCCGAACGGGCACGCAATCGACAGCGATGCTGTGCGCCTGACGTTCGTTCCCAGCGAGGACATCGCGGCGCAATACTCCATCGCCCGCATCACCAGTCCCGAAGCATTGGCGCCCGGTGAGAACCAGCGCCGGCAGACAGCCTCCCTGATGTTCAACAGGCCAGTGGGCGTCCATCACGACACCAGCACCATGCCGGGAATGGATATGGTCACTCCTGCGTCGGGCAACTGGTCGACGACGGTTGTGTGGGGCCAGACCCGCGCGTCGACAACGGGACGCTTGGAGAACAGCTATCTCGTCGAATCGCTGCTGAACCTCCGACGCAACTATCTCTACACCCGCATCGAAGCCGCGGACCGCACCTCTGAACTGCTGATTCCCGCTCCGCAGGTAGAGGTCACGCTGGGGCACGTGCAGGCGTATACCCTGGGCTTTGATCGCGACTATAGAGTTGCGCGTCATCTATTGGCCGCACCGGGCACACAGTTCACCCTCTATCGCACACCGGATGCGCTGGTCAGTACCTACGGACGGTGGCCTGTCGGAGGAGTGGTGTTCGTGCGCTTCCGCATCGCTCACTGAGAGCGCCCAACCATCGCGAACCTTATCTCATGGTCTCTTTCCAGCCAATTCTAACCAGCAGCCAGTTCGTAGGAAGGGAGGTTGCAAATCCGCAGATCATGGCGATCTGCATCATGAGCCAATAAACTGCCTCATTCGGATGTAGGTGCGGTTGCGGGAAAGAGCTTGAAGAATACCAGCGCCATCCATGCATACATGCCGACCTGGAAACTGAGGATCGACAGCGTATCGGCCTTCACCGCAGCCCATATCCCTCGCTGAAGGAGAGATCGCGCATCGGCTTAATCGTGAAGTACTGGAACACCACACCAAGCAACCATGCGGCGGCGAAGTCATACAGATAGCTGGCGTACAGTTCAATGCCGAAGAGCGTCGCCCCGGCCGCGTACACCGCGGATTCGGTGACGATATCGGCCAGTGCGCAGCCGGCGCCGCAATGACTCGCAGCCAGTGCCGTCTGATCCCAGGTTGGGGCTTTCGCACCCGCCTCTTCCTTGCTAGATCCCATCCCTCCGGCCGAGCAGTCCGTGGAACTGCATGCCATACGGCGCCCTTTGGCGAAGTACCACCAGAGTGCGAACACGCTTAGGTACAAAGCAGTGACCGGCCACACGACGTTCATGACCCCCATCTTCTGCGGATGACGGCGCTCGTCGATCGCGATGACAAGGGCACAAACCAAGGCAAGTCCAAGGGATATCCAGGCGATCGTCTCGAGCATCAAATCTCCTCGTTCGGATCATTCGCGGTGGTTCTGCACGTCCGGCCACCCTCAAGTATCGGTGCATCTCCGTTCGGTTTGTGATGCGCTTTGAGGACGGTAGGCCTAACGACTCTCGTAAGCGGCACATTCGAGAAGTGACTTGACAGCGTCTCGTCAACAGCCGATACGTCGCAAACCCGCCTGGGGAGGGCTGAACGAGCGCGTTGCCCTGTTGGTACCAATCGAGAACGCTTAGTCTCATTGCTTCCGAGAAGCCGACTTCCCAGTGCTAATGCAGTGTGGGTGAGTGCATTGGCGATTATGCGTAAGCCGAGCCAGAAGGTATAGCATTAGGTTCTGTATCGCCGGACGATCCGAATCCTTCACAGATCGACCTAAACTGCTCCTGTCTGCGGTTTGCCTCGCCGTCTGATACGAGTGGGATCATTTGCGTTTCCGGAGAACCCATGAATGCTCGCAGGAATCTATTGATTGCCGGGATGTTTTTGCTCGCAACCTTTCCCGCGCTCGCCGATGTTATTGTCCTTAACTTTGAAAACATCGCGCCGTATCCCAATAGCAGCTCGACCAACCCGGTTGCCATCGAGAACTACTACAACGGCGGCACCAGCAGCATCGGCACCTCGGGCACGAACTACGGTGTCTACTTCAACTCCAACGCGTTGGTAGTTTGTCTGAATACAGCCAGTGTCGTTTGCTCTGACACGTCACGCGGGGGACTCGGTGATCCCAACTCGCAGGAGGGCGGTCTGTTGACCTACGCAGGCGATCAGATCGTCGTCAACGATCCGGCCGGATTCACCAACGGCTTTTCGTTCTTCTACACGACTGCTGTCACCAGCGGACAAAGCGCCAACATTTACTCAGGTCTGGATGGGACCGGCACTATGCTCGGAACCATTTCTCTGGGATCGACCCCGTGGGACGGTTGTGGTCCTCCGTACAACCAGACATCTGTTTACTGTCCTTTCGTTCCCATCGGTGTCAGCTTCACTGGTACGGCCGAATCCGTCGTCATCAACGAGTACGACAACACAATCGTCTTTGACGACCTAACCCTCGGCAGCGCCACACCAGATCCCGCACCGACACCCGAGCCCTCCTCTCTCGCCATGCTCCTCGCTGCCGTGATAGCGGGCAGCGCCTGCCTGCGCAAGAAGCTCCGCCTCTTCGGGAAGGTGAGCGTGTGAGGCATCTAGGGAAAAAGCTAATTGTATTGGGGACTGTAATCGGCTTCGGGATCGTTGGATGCAACCGTGTGGTCCCCGCGCCTCCACCTCCCCCGCCCGCGCCCGCAGCGGCTGCCCGGATCGCGGCCGCTAAAAAAGTGTTTGTGTCCAACTTGGGTGGCAACGACGCCGCTGGCCAGAATGTTCCGGGTGGGATCAATGGACCATACAATACTTTCTTGGCGTCTCTGCAGCGATGGGGACACTTTCAGATCGTCGATTCACCGAAGCAGGGGGACCTGATCTTCGAGATCTATACGGCCGAGAAGCCAACTGTCGTTGACAAGACGGGCTTCGGGGTCCGTCCCAGTGCCTACACTGTGACGTCCTACCCGGCGATTATCACCCTGACTATAAAGGATCCCAACAACGACTCTGTGTTGTGGGTGACAAAGGGGAATTTCTATTTTCCTGCCGGAACTGGAGGCAAGTCGTGGGAGAAAACCTTCAACCAGTCCATCGAGAGCTTGACGGACCAACTCAAGGCTCTAGTTCCTGCTGATAGTCCTTAAATCGATTGATGCCGAGCCGCGAGCTGTTGCAAAAGAGTTCTAAAGTCTGAAGGCTCGTGAACGCTAATGTTATTTGCATGTGAAGCGCAACCCGCAAGTTCGAGCAGTTGATGACTACAGGGCTTGCCACTCATCGAGTGCATTGGCGATATCATGGCCCGCGAGGAGTTGAATTCGATCGGAATGGCAGGAGCACCTCTCCGCCGGACTCCATTCGACAACCAACTTCCTTTCCCGATGGAGGTGATCTCCGGATTGTGAGTCCTGTAGTCACTCAGCATGTGTAGATTTGCGCGCCCCGTTGGGGTACTTTGACGGCGGATGCCTATTGTGAACGCGCCGCTGGCGGCTGGCTGGAAGACGTGATGTCGGCCCAATTGCGGTCAGATTTCGCGTTCCGCGAATCTGGTATTGACCTTGGTGCGGATGAGCGGTAGCTTACCGTCGCTTCTCTATGTGTAGTCTGGTTACCCCGGGGCTTCTCTGAAGTGTGGCTTGTTCTACGTCTTTTCTGCGCTTCACGGCGTCGTTGACTCCGGATGTTTCGCACTCTCCTGTGGAGTCTTTTGATGCCCCGTGTCCTTCTCGTTTTTGCCGGCCCGCCCTGCGTATCTTTGCGTCTCTCCCGAAAAGCGATCTGTCGTATGAGTTTGCTGTTGCTGGCGGCGTCGTGCTGCGTCTCCGCAGAGGGACAGAACCCCGTGGGAACAGCGAGCTCCACGCTGACAGCGACGGTGACGGTGGCGACGGCGGGCACGGTAGGCTCGATTTCCGTGTTGACACAGGGGGCAACGGGCAAGGACTTCGCGTTTGTGAGCGGAGGCACGTGCGCTGTTGGGGCGACGTACGCGGCGGGATCGCTGCCTGCAACGTGCACGGTGGAGTATACGTTTACGGCATCGCGTCCGGGCCAGCGTCTGGGGGCGGTCGTTCTGGAGAGCAATGCAGCTACGCCCGCTCCGCTGGGAACAGTGCTTTTGACGGCGATCGGCACGGGGCCGCTGGCGACCTTCCCGGGCAGCACCGCGCTGAGCGCGGTGGGCAGCGGCTTCTCCGGTCCCCAGGGCGTAGCGGTGGACGGTGCGGGGGACGTTTTCGTCGCCGACACTCCCACCGGCACCGTGTATGAGATCGAAGCGGGCACCGGCGGCAATGCGCCTGGCGTTGTTTCTGCGTCCTCGACGGTGGTGACGGTGGGCAGCGGCTTCTCCTCTCCGATTGGTCTAGCGGTGGACGGCGCGGGGGACGTTTTCGTCGCCGACTCTGGCAACAATGCCGTGTATGAGATCGAAGCGGGCACGGGCGGCAATGCCGCGGGGGCGGTGTCTTCTGCCTCTACAGTCGTGACGGTGGGCAGCGGCTTCAGCAGTCCCAAAGGCACAGCGGTGGACCCTAGCGGGGACGTTTTCGTCGCCGACTCTGGCAACAATGCGGTGAAGGAGATCAAAGAGGGAACGGGCGGCAATGCTCAGGGAGTGGTGTCTGCGTCCTCGACGGTGGTGACGGTGAGCAGCGGCTTCGAGGCTCCGCAAGGGATAGCGTTCGACAGTATCGGGGACCTTTTCGTCGCCGACTCTGGCAACAGTGCGGTGAAGGAGATCGAAGCGAGAACAGGCCGCGGTTTGGGCCCGGTGTCTTCTGCCTCGACGGTGGTGACGGTGGGCAGCGGCTTTTCCGATCCCCGGGGCGTAGCGGTGGACGGCGCGGGAAACGTTTTCGTCGCCGACTCTAGCAACAATGCGGTGAAGGAGATCGAAGCGGGCACGGCCGGCAATGACGCGTTGGCGGTGTCTTCTGCCTCTACAGTGGTGACGGTGGGCAGTGGTTTCGAAGCTCCTCAAAGCATAGCGGTGGACGGGGCGGGGGACGTTTTCGTCGCCGACTCTGGCGACAGTGCGGTGAAGGATATCGTCCTGACCACGCCGCCGGCGTTGAGTTTCGCTTCGACGGAGGTGGGCTCGACCAGCAGCGACAGCCCGCAGACGGTCGTGGTGCAGAATGCGGGCAACGCTGCCCTGGAGTTCAGCTCGATCGCGCTGGGCGGCAACGCAAACTTTCCGCTGTTCGGCACCACGACGTGCAGCACAAGCACCGCGCTGAACGAGTCGGGCCTGTGTACTGTGGCCCCGGCCTTTTCGCCTGTTCAGCCGGGCGCGCAGAGCGCGACGCTCACGTTGATCGATGACAGTCTGAACGTGAACGGAAGCGTGCAGGCCATCAGCCTGAGTGGGACGGCCGCGGCGGCGACTGGGACGACAGCGCAGACGATCACGTTTCCGCAGCCGCTGACGCCGGCGCAAACCGATACGACGGCGGGTCTGACAGCATCGGCGAGCTCCGGCCTGAGAGTGATCTACAGCGTCGTGAGCGGACCGGCGACGGTGTCAGGATCGACGGTGACCTACACCGGCGTGGGCACGGTGGTGCTGGAAGCCGACCAGTACGGCAACGGCACCTACGCGGCGGCCAGCCCGGTGCAGGTGACGATGGCCGTGACGATGGCGGGGTCTGGAGGGACCGCCGGCACGGCGACGGTGACGATCGCGGCGGCGGGCACGGTAGGCGCGATTTCCGTGTTGACGCAGGGAGCGACGGGCAAGGACTTCCAGTATGCGAGCGGCGGGACGTGCGCCGTAGGCACGACGTATGCGGCGGGGTCGACGTGCACGGTGGAGTACACCTTCGCGCCGACGCGTCCGGGCCAGCGGCAAGGGGCGATAGTGCTGGAAAGCAATGCGTCTCCGCCGGCTCCGCTAGGAACGGCCCTTTTGGCGGCGACCGGAACGGGACCGCTGGCGACCTTCCCGGGCAGCACCGCGCTGAGCACGTTGAGCAGCGGCTACACTCCCGAAGGCGTAGCGGTGGACGGCGCCGGGGACGTTTTCGTCGAAGACTATTACAACCAGGTAGTGAAGAAGATCGAAGCAGGCACCGGCGGCAATCCGCCTGGCGTGGTGTCTGCGTCCTCGACGGTGGTGACGGTGGGCAGCGGCTTCTACTATCCAGACGGCGGCCTGGCGGTGGATGGGGCCGGGAACGTTTTCGTCGCCGACGTTGCCGCCGGCACCGTGTATGAGATCGAAGCCGGCACAGGCGGCAACGCGGCGGGCGTGGTGTCTTCTGCCTCTACAGTCGCGACGGTGGGCAGCGGCTTCAACTTTCCCCAGGCTGTAGCGGTGGACGGTGCGGGGAACGTTTTCGTCCCCGACACCGGAAACAATGCGCTGTATGAGATCGAAGCGGGCACGGGCGGCAATGCTCCGGGCGCGGTGTCTTCGTCCTCGACGGTGGTGACGGTGGTCCGCGACCTCGACGGTCCCGAAGGCGTAGCGGTGGACGGTGCGGGGGACGTTTTCGTCCTAGATAGCCTCGCTAGCGCGGTGAGGGAGATCGAAGCGGGGACGGGAGGCAACGCAGCGGGCACGGTGTCCTCGTCCTCGACGATGGTGACGGTGGGCAGCGGCTTCTACTATCCGAGGGGCTTAGCGTTGGACGCCGCGGGGGACGTTTTCGTAGCCGACTGGGGCAACCACGCGCTGAAGGAGATCGAAGCGGGCACGGGCGGCAATGCTCCGGGAGTGGTGTCTTCGTCCTCGACGGTGGTGACGCTAGGCAGCGGCTTTTCCGGTCCCGGAGACTTAGCGGTGGACGGTGCGGGAAACGTTTTCATCATCGACACCGCGGTGGAGGAGCTTGTCCTGACGACGCCGCCGTCGCTGAGCTTCGCTTCAACGGCGGTGGGCTCGACCAGTAGCGACAGCCCGCAGACGGTCGTGGTGCAGAATGCGGGCAACGCAAGCCTGAGCTTCCCGGTACCTGGCTTCGGTTCCAATCCCAGCCTTGCGGCGAACTTTACATTAGGCAGCACATCCACCTGCCCGCAGGTGACTTCGTCGTCCGGCTCGGCCGGGACGCTGGCGTCGAGCGGGCTATGCACCGAGGTGTTGAGCTTTACGCCGACGATGCCCGGCAGCGTCACCGGGTCGCTGGTGCTGACCGATGATTCACTGAATCCCGGCACGACCACGACACAGACGATCAACCTGAGCGGGACGGCGACCCCGGCAACCGCCACGGTGACGGTGCAACCGGCAACGATTGTCTATGGCTCCACGTCGACGACGCTGACGGCGAGCATCAGCTACGCAGGCACAATCGCGCCGACCGGAGCCGTGACGTTCACGGTCGATTCGGGGACTGCGGTGACGGCAAGCTGCACGGGGTCGAGCTCGCCGCTGACCTGCACGGCGAGCTACGCGACCGGCTCTCTCGGCGCGGGAACGCACACGATCACTGTGTCGATGGCGGCGGACACGAATTATTCTGCGGCATCCGATACTGCTGCGCTGACGGTGACCGGGGCCACGCTGACACTGACGGCCAATAATGCTACGCGGCCCTATGGCGCGGCCAACCCGGCCTTCACCGGATCGGTTTCGGGTGCGGAGTCCAGCGATAGCTTCACGGAGAGCTTTGCCACCAGCGCGAATGCGACCTCGGCGCCGGGCGCCTACGCGATCGTGCCGTCGGTGACAGGAGCGAACGTCGGCGATTACAGCGTTTCGGCCATTAATGGCACGCTCACTGTGACCCAGGCGGCAAGCGTCATTACGGTGAGCGCTTCGGCTGCGAGCGTGAATCCAAACCAGAGCGTCACGCTCACTGCGACCGTCGCCTCGACCACCACCGGGACGCCGACCGGTTCGGTCACCTTCTACGACAACGGGACCTCGCTCCAGCAGGTCTCGCTGAACAATGGCAGCGCTTCGTTGACGACGCCGTTGAGCGCCGGAAGCACGCATACCATCACGGCCACCTATTCGGGCGATACCGACTTCCTGGGCGGGAGCGCCTCGGCAACCAGCACGGTTAGCGTGACCCCGTTGGACTTCACCGTCTCCGCGACGCCATCGACTTCATCCGAAACGGTCGTTCCGGGTGGCGCGGCAACCTATACGTTCAACATCGCGCCGTCCTATGGAAGCTACGGCGGTCCGGTGACATTTACGATTAGCGGTCTGCCCGCAGGCGGGACGGCGAGCTTCTCGCCCGCCGTCATCGCGGCCAACGCCGGCCCACAGTCCATTACGCTGACCGTGCAGACGGCACAGCCGCTGGCGCGGAATGACCGGCAAAGCCCGTTCCGCAAGGAACTGCCGCTGACGGCGCTGTTGCTTCTGCCGTTGATGAGCAGCTGCAAGCTGCGTCGCCGCTGGAACTCCCGGTTGCTGATGCTGGCACTGCTGGTTGCCGGCCTGGGGGGCTCAATGCTGCTCAGCGGTTGTGGCGCGCAACAAAGCGGGCCGCCTGCAAGCTACACGTTGACTGTTACGGCCACATCGGGTCAGGAACAACATTCGCAATCCGTGACCTTGATCGTGCAGTAAGACCAGAGGGAGCAAATGATGACGCTTACGCTCATCCGCAGGCACGCGCACGCACGCTGAACGCCTGTTGCTCTCTGTCTGCACCGGAGCTCTGCTCTGTGGTGCGGCGGGCATTTTGGAAAAAGACAGGCGACGACGCATTGGAGTGCAGGGCGCCTGATGCCTCACTAACGGTGCGGTTCTTGTGGTGCAAATGTGGTCAGTAGATGGCAACATCATCAGCGCTGCCGACGTCGGGGGGCTGGACGCCGCGCTTGTGTTGGCATCTCTTCTGAGAGGGGAAGCGGCCGCTCAAGAGATCCAGCTCGCCATTGAGTATGCACCGAATTCCGTTTTCGATAGCGGGAACCCCCGACACTGCTCCACCAGATGTGCTGCGGAGCTTCCACAAAAAGTACGAGCCTGTCGGGATAGCCACAGAAACGGAGGCGCGCCATGCGGCAAACAATACACGCTCACACTTGCGCCGATCCAGCTCGGCTCTTCGAACCATGAGAACGAGTCTTCGAGAGAGCACAATGTCGTCTGTCTCCGTCGAAGTTACTAGACGGGAACGTCGACCGTTGGGCAACAGGCCAATGCACTCATCGACCCTCTCTCGACGTAAGGGAATTAGTAATGGCAGGCGCGCCGAAACGAAGCATCTGGCACCGGCTCTCATGCAGCCGTAAACTGGACAGATTGATACTTCCGTTCCATGATCGTGAGTAACGTGGAGCCAAGCTCACTGACGGACGTAGCTGACTCGCTGCAGCAGGAAGCTACCCCGGTCGTTCCGGGGCCTGAAGCACAACTCATCCAAGAGCTTTACTCCAGTTGTGAAGGGGCACAGCTCGGCTGGACGCTCGATCAGTTTGCCGCGATGCTCGCAGCATCAGCGACCCGGCGGCCACAGGGGGCAGCCTCCGAAGCTTACCTTCGCGGTCTTCACGTTCGAGATCTTGCCCTCGCGCAGGCTTGTGCGAGAGGTTGCGATCCTGCCTGGGAGCGGTTCATCGAAAGCTATCGCGGCCCACTGAAGCAGGCAGCGATTGCCATAACCAAATCTTCGTCGATTGGCGAAGAGCTCGCCGATTCGCTCTACGCCGAACTCTTCGGCGTGAAGGATCGCGAGGGAGAACGACGATCGCCTTTATCGTCCTACAGTGGCCGCGGTTCGCTAATGGGGTGGCTCCGCGCAACGCTGGCACAGCGCTATGTCGACCGCTTCCGCCGCACGCATCGCGAAGCTCCACTCGAAGAGGTGGACCTGCCGGCGGCGACCCAAGACTCGGCTCCCACGGAAGACGCGACTCGCCTGCGCCTGGAGTCGACGATCCAGGCGACTCTGCGCTCGCTGGGACCGGAGGACCGCTTTCTGCTGGCGTCTTACTTTCTGGACGGCCGAACGCTGTTCGAGATTGCGCGTCTGCTTCGCGTGCATGAGGCGACCGTCAGCCGCAAGCTCAAGCGGCTCACGGAATCGGTTCGCAAGCAGCTGCTGCGTGAACTTCAAAGGCGCGGATTCAAGCGCGCCGCGGCAGAGGAAGCGCTGGGCGTCGATCCGAGAGACTTGAATGTGAACCTGCGAAAAATCCTGCAAACAGGCAGCGGACCTCCGTTCTTAGAGAAGAAGAGCGTGCACAGACGGCAAAACGAATGACGACCAGGCCACAAACCGAATCGCACCTCAATGCAGACCAGCTCGCTGCGTTTGCCGAGGGCACGTTGCCGGCGCCGGAGCGCGCGCTCTGTCTGCAGCACCTTGCCGAGTGCGCCCACTGCCGCGAGGTCGCCTTCCTGGCCGGCGCGGCACTGCCGGAACAGGAGCCTGCACCGGTGCCGTCGCGCAGGTTCTCGTTCGCGTGGTGGCCTGTACTTTCGCTGGGAGCGGCGACGGTCGCGGCGGTCCTGCTCATCGTTGCGTTCGTGCACCATGGGCAGCAAAGCGCTCCCTCGGCACCGGTTCAGATGGCCGATCGATCGGCCGCCTTTCCGCCGCCGCCGGCAATCACGGAAGCGCAGACAAACCGACCAACGCCGGCCGCGCCAGCCGTCCATGCTTTGCCGAAGCCATCTCCTGCAAAGCGAGCGGCTCCCCCACAGGCTTCTGCACGCGACAGCCAGCAGCTCAGCGAAGCGCCCGTCGACTCTGTTGCACCGATGCCAGCACCCGTTGCCGGCATGCCACAGCAACTGGCGGCCAACAGGAGCACTCTGAAACAATCTGCACCTCTGACCTTAAACGCGCCGGCTCCCTCGAGATCGCAGGGCCAGGTCATTGCTGGAGCGGCAGCCAAGGCAGCGCCCAGTGCGGTTCTCCGCTCTTACAGCCAGACCTATCTCCGTTCGCCGAACAACTCCGCTGAGGTCGCGGGGACCGTCACGGACCCAGCCGGAGCCGTGATCGCTCACGCGAAGATCACGCTGGACCAGACTTCAGGAACAGCGCATCGCGAGACCTTCAGCGGCAGCGACGGCCGCTTTACCATCGGTTCCCTTCCACCAGGAGCCTATCGACTGGAGATCTCGTCTCCCGGCTTCGTGTCCCAGGTGCGCGACGTTGAGGTCGGCACGAGTCAACTCGCCCAGGTCGACACAAAACTCGCGCTGGGCGCAGTCTCCGAGTCGGTCGAGGTCCAAGCTGCGTCGCCTGCACTCAACACCGAATCAGCGACGCTGCAGTCCGCCTTGCCCGACAAGCAACCGTTCCAAACCAGCGTGACCAACGGCGCACGCACGCTTGCCCTCGAGAGCACCGGCAAGCTCTTCCTCAGCAAAAAAGCCGGCAAGCGTTGGAAGGTAGTGCACGGTCCATGGAAGAAATCCGCGGTGACGAACCTCGTACTGACCGCGGATCAGAGCTTCCAGGTGACGACCGCACAGGGCTCCTGGCTCAGCGCCGACGGCGAGCACTGGCACCCAGCGAACTAGACGAAAACTCTTCACAAAAATTCCTGCAAGCTTCCGGTCTCAGTGCGTTCCATGCATTGAAAGCAGAACCACAGCGCTGCCCACTTGCAGCGCCAGGAGACCCGTTGCCATGTTGCAAGCCCGCTCCCTCTTCGCTTCCGTTGCCCTTTGCGCCGCGACGCTCACCACACAGGCGCAGGATGAGATGACAGCCACCTACATCCACAAGGCTCTCGAGATCACCGTGCCGTATCACGGTGTTCACCAGGGCGCCGGTCACCTTGAGGTCACGCTGCTGAGCCCTGAGGATACGGTGCTTGCGCGGTCCGAAAGTATCGTTAAGGCATCCGCTGCAAACGGCGCGTGGCGAGCTGAGCTCACTCCGGACCGCAATCTTCCGCTCGACGACCTGGTGTGGGAGCGCATCCGCAGCCGCGTCACGTTCGACGGAGAACAAACGCCGGCCATTGTTCAAGTCCGTTCCGTCTCGACGATTCTTCGGCACCCTGTCGTTCACCTGCTTGGTCAGACCAGCTATCTCGCCAGTGCGCCTGCCGCGCTGCGTGTGATCGTCACGGACGGCACATCGAATGCGGCTCCTGTCACCAGCGGAAACGTGCGCATCGAACTCGCGAAGCCAACGCCAACCGTTCTCTTTACCGGCAAGCTCGACCGCCGCGGCAGCGCGAACGCCGAGTTCCGCTTTCCCGATCACCTCACCGGCGAAACCTCGCTACGCATCACGGCGGAAACGCCACTGGGAACCGCCGAAACAGAGGAGACGATTCACCTTGAGGACAAGGTCTCGATTCTGCTCACGACCGAGAAGCCGATCTACCAACCATCGCAGACCATCCACGTTCGCGCGCTTGCTCTCGACCGCGCCGACCACCACGCGGCTGCCTCACGGAACATCACCTTCGAGCTCGAAGACGCACGCGGCAACCGCATCTTTCGTAAACAGACGACGACCGACAGCTTCGGAGTCGCCTCCGCCGAGTTCGTTCTCGCCGACGAGGTCAACCTCGGCGCATGGCATCTTCACGCATTGCTGCCCTCCAACAATGATGCCGCGCCAACCAACACTGCGGAGGTCACGCTGCAGGTCGAACGCTACGTGCTGCCGAAGTTCCGCGTGAGCATTGACTTTTCTCAGAAAGACGGCAGACAGCAACGCGACTTCCGCCCGGGAGACCATGTCACCGGCACTGTCGAAGCGAAATACTTCTTCGGCAAACCTGTGAGCAACGCAGATATCGAGCTGAAGGCCACGGGAATGGACGCTACCATGTTCAACGCTACGAAGTCTGAAGGCCACACCGATACCGATGGCAAGTACAAGTTCGACCTCACTCTGCCCACCTACTTCGCCGCGCGTTCGAGCAATCAGGGTGTAGCTCCCGTCGTCATCGACGCGGCAGTGAAGGACACTGCCCGACACACAGAGACGCGTGACGAATCCATCACCGTCAGCGAATCTCCGCTGCTGATCCAGGCCGTCCCGGAAGGCGGCCAGCTTGTGCCCGGTCTCGATAACACGGTGTTCCTCATCACCTCGTACCCGGATGGATCGCCGGCGCAAACAACGGTTCACCTCCACGCCAAAGCCGGTAGCGAGCAGACGGTCAACACCGGCGCGAACGGTATTGCCGTCGCGCATCTGCGAGGCAGCGCCGGCAACGATCAACTCCGCTGCGACGCGGACGATCATCATGGAAAGCGCGCCACCGTATCGCTGCATCTGCAACAGCACAGCGGAGAGGACCAGTTGCTGCTGCACACCGACAACGCCGTCTATCGTCCCGGGCAGACGATGAAACTTGAACTGGTCTCTACGCGCACCCGCGCCACCGCATACTTGGACGTCATCAAGGGTGGTCAGACCATCCTCACTCGCGATGTCGATTTCGAGGCGGGTCACGCTGAACTCAACATCCCCGTCACGTCGTCGCTCTCCGGAACGATCGAGCTCAACGCCTACATCTTCGGCACAGATTCGCAGCAGGTGCAGGATCACCGGCTCGTCTTTGTAGAGCCCGCGCAGGATCTTCACATCGAAGCGCATGCCGATCGCACAAGCTATCTTCCGGGTGCCGATGCACACATCAGCTTTCACGTGACCGACTCGCACGGCAAGGACGTCGAGGCTGCGCTCGGTCTCGAGGTCGTCGACGAAGCCGTCTTCGCGCTCGCCGAAAAACAGCCGGGCTTCGCCACGGTCTTCTTCTATCTCGAACAGGAGCTGATGAAGCCGCACTATGAAATTCACTCTCTTTCCCCGGGCGAGATCGTCACGGAACCGGCGAATGGCCATGAAGACGATGGAGCTGTCGCACAGGACCAGGCGGCGCGCGTGCTCTTCTCCGCAGCGGAGTCCATCAACCCCCACACGCTAGACACAACCTTCGGCAACAACCCTTCTGAAGCGCAGCGTGTCGCGTTCGCTTCGCGCTACATGGACGCGCTCAGCGATCACGCATCACTGCTAGCTCATCAATTGCACGAGCAAATCAAGAACAGGACGCCGCAGAACATAGAGGAGGTCTTCTCATCGCTTCGAGATTCAAGCGGAAACACGCCGCACGATGCGTGGAACACTCCCCTTCGTCTGGAACAAACTTACTGGTCGGGCAATCGCTACTTCCGCATCGTGAGCGCCGGCCCTGACAGGCGTTTCGGAACTGAAGACGACCTTGCAGTGATCATCGACCTCGATGAGGGCCGCCTCTTCATGGCCGGCGGCCGCGCCGTGATTGCGGTAACGATCGATCATGACAGAGGCCCATTCAACGGCCTCGCCCAGGTGACCGGCAGCGTCGTCGATCCCAGCGGCGCTGCCGTGCCGGGAGCGCAGATTCGTCTGGAGGCAATCGCGAACGGAGAGGTGCGTCGCGCAACCGCGGACCGTGCGGGTGCATGGACATTCACAGGGCTCCCTGCAGGCACCTACCGCGTGACGATCTCGATGCCGGGCTTTATGGTCGCCACACGAACAATCACCGTTGCGGTGCGAGATGAAGCCATCCTGCGAGCAACACTCGACGTAGGTGCTGTAAACGAGGCCGTAACAGTGATGGCAGCTCCTATGGCGCTTGCGACTGATGCGGTGGCCGCCAACAGATTCGCGACGCGTTACTCAGCGGGACTCGTGGCGGGCTCCGCTCAGCCCATGGCCCAGTCAGCGCTACGCGCTGTCGCCAAGGCCGCGCCCGAGACACAAACGGAAGCACACACCCGTTCCTATTTTCCGGAAGCGCTCTTCATCGCTCCCGAGATCATCACGGACGATCGCGGCAATGCAAGCGCATCATTCCCTGTCGCGGACTCAATCACAACGTGGCGCATGGCGATGTTCGCCTCGACTCGCAGCGGCGCGCTCGGCACCACATCCTCCAACCTCAAAGTCTTCCAGGACTTCTTCGTTGATCTCGATCTTCCCGTCACGATCACGCAGGGCGACCGCATCTCCCTGCCGGTCGCGATCTACAACTACACCGACAGAGCGGGCGACGCGCAGCTTCAGCTGCAGCCTGAGACATGGTTCGACCTTGCAGACTCCGGCGCGAACAAAAGCGTCGCCGTACCGGCGAACACGGTAGGATCATCTTCCTTCACGCTTCAGGCAAAACACATAGGCAGGTTCAAGCTGACACTGACGGCGCACATGGGCAATCGTCAGGACACCGTCGTGCGGGAGATCAACGTTGTGCCCGACGGCAAGCCGCGTGAGATCGTCTTCAACGGCCGGCTCGGTGGCGGCTCTGAATCCGCTGCGACTCACACCGTCACCTTTCCTGGCGCGACCCTGCCTGAATCCACCAGCCTCTTTGTGCGGCTCTATCCCGGTCCTCTGAGTCAGATCGCCGAAGGCATGGATGGTGTTCTGCGCATGCCCTTCGGTTGCTTCGAGCAGACATCTTCCAGCACCTACCCAAACGTCCTCGCGCTCGATTACATGAAGCGCAACAAACGAATCACACCGGAGATTCGCGCGAAGGCCGAGGGATTCATAGCCACCGGCTACCAACGTCTGCTCTCGTTCGAAGTCCCCGGCGGAGGGTTCTCATGGTTCGGGCAGGCGCCGGCGAACAAGATCCTCACCGCCTACGGCCTCATGGAGTTCTATGACATGAGTGCAGTGCATGATGTCGATCCCCGTGTCATCGAACGCACGCGCGACTGGCTCATCGCGCAGCAACAACCTGACGGAAGCTGGAAGCCGGACACCAGCTTCATCAACGAAGGCGCCACGAATCGCTTCAACACGAATCTCGTTCGCATCACCGCCTACATCGCGTGGTCGCTTGAAACCAGCGGCTACAACGGCCCCGCAATCGATCGCGCGCGCTCCTTTCTGCGCGCTCACATTGCAGACTCGTCGGCAAAGCTCGACGCGTATACGCTCGCCGTGCTCGCCAACTTTGCTGTGCACGACAAAGCCGATGCGGATTGGACCCACGAGATTCTCGGCCGTCTCATGGACGCTGCACACACGGAGGGCGATCAGCTCTGGTGGACCTCCGACGAAACCGGCGTGTACGCGACCGGTAACAGCGCAGCGGTCGAAACGACAGGGCTCGCGGTCCAGGCTCTGCTCATCGCAGGCGAGCAGAATGGCGTCGCACGCAAGGCGCTCACCTGGCTGCTGTCGAAGAAGAATGGCGACGGCAACTGGGGATCAACTCAGGCGACGATTATGGCGCTGCGTGCGCTCGTGATGGCCAGCGAAAAATCCGGCGGAGACGCTGTGGGCAATGTCGACATCCTTCTCGATGGACAGCTCTTCAAAAACATCTCCTTCACCAAAGGGAACAATGATCTTCTGCAACAGTTCGCGCTGCCTGCGAATGCATCTCCGCGTGTGGAGCTTCGCTTCCATGGCAGCGGCGGTCTCGCTTACCAGGTCGATGGCCGCTACTTTATTCCCTGGAACAATCGCGACAGCAAAGATGCCCTCTCGATTGATGTCGCGTACGACCGCACCCACCTGGCGGAAAGTGACATGGTCTCCGCGACGGCAACGATTCACAACAATCTCAGCAAGCAGGCGAACATGGTGATGGTAGACCTCGGCATTCCGCCCGGCTTCGACCTGCAAACTGAAGACCTGCAATCGATGGTCGAGAGCACCGCACACGCACGCACCGGCCGGCTGGAGAAGTTCAATCTCACGGCAACGCAAGCGATCCTCTACTTTAACGGAATCGGAGCCGACAATACCATTAAAGTACACTTCGGCCTGCGCGCCAAGTATCCGATTCGTGCCAAAGCCTTTGCATCGCGTGTCTACGAGTACTACGATCCTTCGGTCTCGGCTACGGCGCGGCCGGCAATCTTCGAGGTCACTGTACGTTAACCGTCCGGCTCGAGCCGCACGCTCTAGGTGTTCGAATCCTGTCAGCATTCTCTCGATGCTAACGGTGAATCTAGAGACATCGTGCTCCCGATTCATTGCTCTCAAGTGCTTCCCGTCAGAACGCGTTTGGCCAGATGACTCGGCTTGTGTTTACTTATCGATTCCAGATCTCACTTGGTGCGAACAGGGACTGGCTTAGCGGCCGGGTTGCATGAGCGACTTGGCGATGCAGCGCTGTTCGAGCTTCAGCGCTTGCTTACATGGGTTAGCTCGCCCGTGGTCACGTTGATCCGTGTGATCTTATGCCAGCGGTCCGTATACTCCAGTTCACTCGGTGAGGGAAATGTGAAAACGCCCGAGCTGTACCACATGTCGTTGATCACGATCCTGTTCTCGACGCTCTTGATCTCATCGGGTTTCCATAGGTCAGCTAACGTGTAGGAACCCACCAGCGACGGAGATCGGGCGCCCCGGTCGCGGTGATAGACCTCAAGCAAGGGTGAGTTTTCGATAGGTAGGTCATACGACAACAGTGCGAGAGTGGCTCCGTCATCAGAGACAATCGGCCACTTAAGCGAGCCGCTGCCGGTAAGCGTGATCGACCAATCGTCAGCAAAATTAGTCCAAAAACGCCCGTCGGTCGCCGGGATGAGCGTACCGATGTATGAGCCTGGGCTTCTGGTTTCCGCGAAAGTGTAGATGTGATAAGTAACGCTGTCTACGTGATAGCTCGCGCCGCCGTCATCCGAGTGCTCTTTCATCTCCATATAACAGAGCACGCGCCCATTGGCCGATAGCGCAGCTTGTACAGTGGGCGGCAATGGGCTTGCTGCGGCCTGCGCGGCGATGAACGTGACGACGCTCGCAGCTACCAGATAATAAATACGGCGCATTGACATCTGGGCTTCCTCACACCCGCGCGAGTGTAATACAGAGTTACGGTAGGAAATCGCAGGGCGATGCACTCATTCCGGGCTCAGCAAGCGCCCCAGCGAACTGGGGCCGAATCCAAGCGTATTTGTCGACACCGATCGTCCATTCTGCGATCAGTTGGAACGAGCGGCCACAATGCGGTGTCTATCTCTATAGTGCTCATCGAAGTCTGGGAGGCATGAGGTGCGCCTGGCAAATACCGTGTTTGTCCTCTTGATGTTGAGCTCAGTATATGTGGTTAGTGCTCAGCAAATCGTTCATCCAGAGCACCTGGCAGGCCGCTGGGAAGCATCCGATGGAAGCGGTGGGGAAGTCGGCATGAACATTCTTATCTCGACCACGATTGCTGGTACTGTCACAAGCCTTGTCGACGTACCGCAGGAAGAGAAAGATTTTGAGATCGCTCTCTACCGGCATAGAGACACGAATGTAAGGCCGTTAGAATTCAATTTCTTCACTACCTCGTCTGCGGGAGTGGCGTGGGACGGGCACGAGTTGCGGATCGATCATCAGCGTCGGGCGGACGTTCCTGAGATACATGTAAGGCTTGCGTGGAACGATGAAGCCAAAGTGTGGACCGGCAGTTTTGAGCGGGGCGATTTTCGTGCGCGTGCAATCAGGCTAGGCCGTCCGGCAGGACATCAAAAGAGTTCGTTCGCCGGTACATGGCTCGAAGGCAATGGCCCGATAACCAAGTGTCTGCACATAGCACAGTCACAAGACGGTATGCTCGCCGCATGGAGTGACGATCTACAGGTGCCTGGCCGGATGCGCTACGCATACGGCATTCAGCGGCCCGAACGGGTGACGGAGCACTATGGAGAGATCGCGAAGGTGAAGGTTACCAGAACCGATCGTATCGTGGTCGAGCTCAAAGCCTACACTGTCATATGCTGTTCGCTCCCATTCAGTGCAACGATTTCTTCTGACGCGAGCTCCCTTATTGGAGTGTGGCTCCCCGGTCCCATGCAGACGCCGAAACCTGTCGACTGGAAACGAGTGCCGGGCGGGTCCTGCCGTTCAGCAGCAAGCCATCCGTAGCCCTGGTTGATTCTCCCAGGACCTTCTACGTCTACTCATCGAGAACGCTCAAATCTCGATTGATGAGAACAGGCCAATGCACTCATTGAAAAGCTTAGCGCACTGATCTTCATAAACGCGCTTTCATTTCCTTGGGCGCGAAGGCAGCGAAGGGGGAAGTGCAGAAGGGAGGACGTCTTCTGCCGCCCGGCGGGCGAGCGGAGGCCCGCTCAGAAGGAATGAGGGTGAGGGAGAACTCAAACCGGTTTTCCTTTTGCCGTTGTGGAGATCGGAAACGAAGCGGCCCTGACGAATCCGGGACCGAATGCGACGCCGCTGGGTGGCGCACCAACATCGAAGGCTTCCTTCCTCCACTGACAGAAATAGGCTGAGTATTATGCTGCCCGTACAGCATGTTCATTCATCTTCTGCATCTATTCCTCCGCTCGTTTTTTGAAATCCCAACGGCCTTGGTCCAGGCAGACCGACACGGTGCGTCCGACGTTCTTGCCGAAACATAATGATGGCCCCTTTTGCCGCTCGGGCAGGGCAGCTCGGCATCAGGATTGTCGGCTTCCGCAAGTTCGGTACTGGTGTTTCTGTAACGCGCCGGGACGCTGATGCTTGGAACTGCGCCATGACGCTTCGAGGGGGACGAGATCGGGCCGCGCGGCATTCTCGCGGTCGCGATGTGGGCCGTCACCTTGGACTGATAACAGGTTCCATCAAGGCACTGGTCGCCCTGAACGGCAGCGTCAAAAGTGTCGACGCCGCCTCGCGGAATAGTCAGACACTGCATATTCGGCTTCAGGAAAAGTCAGTGCGAATGGAGACTAAACATGCCTAAAATTGAGTATGCCAATCTTCCACACCGGCGGGCAGGGTATTGAGCAGCTGTTAGAGATTGGCGCGGCATTCTTGCTGTCTGCTTTGATCGGGGTCGAGTGAGAAATTCGTCACAAGAGCGCAGGTCTTCGCACCTATACGATCGTCGGCACAGCTGCAGCATTGTTTCTGCTCGTCTCAAAGTATGGTTTCATGGACGTTCTCGTGAAAGATCGCGTTGTGGTCGATCCCTCCCGAGTTGCAGCTCAGATCGTGACTGGGATTGGGTTCATTGGTGCCGGTCTGGTCTTTGTGCGAGGTGATTCAGTAAGGGGACTCACAACTGCTGCGACGGTGTGGCTTGTGACTGCGGTCGGCATGGCCTGCGGCGCCGGTCTTTTGCTGCTTGCATTAGTCGTCACCGCGGCATACTTCATCGTCGCCTTGATTTTTCCGCTGCTCCTACGCCTCTTACCCGGAACTCCGGTTCCCACGGAGCAGAACCGCGGGGCTGAGCATGATTAGGTATATGGATCGCTAATTAGAATGACCGGACCGATACATTGTCTTGGCACGTTTCGCACAGTAACCAGGCAACGTCGAACCGCTTCGAGGGACTCGCTATCGTATGCTGCTAATCCGCCATCTCGGCCGAACTGCCTTTCGAACACGCGCTACCGGCAGAGTCGCTATCTTCCTAGTCCTGGGAGGCTTCTATCTTGCCTACCGCAACCGACCGCTCGAGGCGACGCGCGGCGTGTGACCGCATGGAGGGTAATGCATCCTGTAATCGAAGCTCTTCATGCCGAATCGGCACAGTTTCCGCCCTTCATCACCGCGGTAAAGCTCGCCGTGTCAATCGCGATCGGTCTCCTGATCGGGTTTGAACGCCAGTGGTCGCACAAGGACTTTGGTGTCCGCACCTTCAGCTTCACGGCGCTCCTCGGCGGCCTCACTGCCCTCATGCCGCTGCCGGTGCTTCTCATCGCGTTCGCCGGGGTCGTTGGCTTAGCGATCGTCCTCAACGTTCGCGATATTCTGTCCTCGCGCTCGGTCGAAGGGACCACCTCGCTCGCCCTCATCCTCACCTTCGCGCTGGGAACGCTGAGCGGCGAAGGCCACATCTTCACTGCGACGGCTTCCGCGATTGTCATCACTTGGCTGCTGTCGCTGAAGCCCCAATTCCGCGCCTTTGCTGGAGGTGTGACGCCCGAAGAGATACGGAGTGCGCTCTTGCTCGGGCTATTTGGGTTTGTAATTTGGCCCCTGCTGCCCGCCGGGCCGCTCGACCGCTGGGGCCTCTTCCGCCCTCGAGAGGCGTGGATCACGGTTCTTGTCGTCGCCTCTATCGGCTTCGTGAACTACATCCTGTTGCGGCTTTACGGAGCGAAAGGAGTTGCGCTCACTGCGCTCTTAGGCGGACTTGTCAACTCCACCGCAACTGCCGCAGAGCTCAGTACCACTCTTCCGGCTGCGGGTCTGCTTGGCGCCACATTCGTCGCGGTGCTCCTTACGTCGGTTGCAATGTTTGTTCGCAATATCGTTCTGCTCGGCATCTTTGCACCACAGGCAGCAAAGCTGGCGATCGCGCCATTGTTTGTCATGTCTTCCATCGCAGCATGGTACGCGTGGCGTGGGCGCTCTTCCGAAGACGCTTCGGAGATCAAGCTCACCCTTGGCTCTCCTGTATCTCTGGGCAAGGTTGTCCGATTTGCCTGTCTTTTCGTCGCGATCCAGATTCTCGGCGCCGCTGCGTCAAAATGGCTTGGAGGTGCTGGCCTGCTAATGATCAGCATCATCGGAGGAACTGTTTCTAGCGCCAGCACCACTGCGGCTGCAGCACACCTAAGTGCCCATGGAAATGTATCTTCTCAGGAGGCAGCGGTCTCCACCATTGCAACGTCGATGGTCAGCACGCTCGTCAACCTTCCTCTGATCTATCGGAATCGCAGGCTGAAGCCCATGTTCTCGAAGGTGACCTGGGCCTCTGTCCTCCAACTGCTCGGCGGAGTGGCAGCCATCTTGGGCCAAAGTTTCATCGTGAGTCGTCTATGAACTTGTGGTATGAGGAAGATCTCTTAAGGATGTCCAGGCATATTGTTCTTTTCAGAGGAAGCGGGATTATGAAAGCAGAGGGATTTTTGAATCAGTCGAAGAGCTTCCATGGCGAAATCCGATGCTCGCTTGCCGATCACGGCTCAATGAGTGAATTGGCGATTAGTCATCAATTGAGTTCGAGCGAGCTTAACTCGCTGTTAGGGACATTGAAGCAGAGCCGAAGCAGCATGAAGATCCCGGCGCTCCGGGTATTCCCCTGATGAGATTTATTGCGAGCTTCTGGGTGTCAGTTCGAAAAGAAGTGGCATGATTATAACCACCTTCGATCCGCGTAGCCGATTCACCTTCGTCCAAGGAACTGACGATAGATTCAATCGGGAAAGATCGCCTGGAGCAGATGCATTCGACGATTCTTTAGGTGGCCCGTCGGCCTGGGAGGCAGTTCGTGTTGAAGTGCGTGACGTCGTGCCGACTCGCTATTACAGCGCTAGGCATATCGCTGGGATGGATGCCTATTTGCCTGTGGAGCCAGCAGCCGAAGGCGGGCGAGCCTTTGCAGCAGTTCGGGGTAGCCCTCACACAGCTCGCGCCAGCCAGTCCAGACGATTGCGGGTGGGAGGGGCCGTCTCCGGAAAAATTCTCCGGCCATACCGCGAAACTGGAAGACGAACTCTTCGATGAAGCGGACGACGCGATTGTGCAGGCACTGAATGTGCCAGGACCAAATCCGAAGACAGCTATAGCCCAAGTGCTGGACTCGATGCGTGCACTCAGCGAGGGCCTTAACAAGACCTGGCCCGCGGACCGAAGATTCCATTACGAGCTGCTGGAGATTGATCCGGCTTTTGTCGTGACCTATCACATCCGAAGTCGTTCAACATGGTCCGTGTTCGGAATCGCCGCCGAGGCCTCGTGGCCGAACAAAGGAGAAAACACCAAATGGTCACAAGTAGGAGAAGATGACTTGCGGTGGCAGCAACCGGATAGTGACCAGCAGATGGAGGTTTACGGACTGACGCGCGGGCCTTCGGGGCTGGCCCGGTTTCTCGCAAGAGCATCACAAATCAGCTGTGGCGACGGAATCACCGGCCTTACGTACCATGCCTATGAATGGAATCCGGCGTCCATCGGGAGCCTCGACCTGATCATCGAGCGCAAGGGAGCAGCGAGCCGAGGCGATTTTCCGCAATATAGACCCATCGGGAAACTAGAGATGACTGGCCCGAGAGTGACGCTACCCTACTGCGAGTGGTCGGCCGTCGATTTGGATGTCGACGCATTGTTGTGCAGCGTGGATACCTACGATGTCTCCGGCGACGAGGTCCGCTTTTTGGGCACGCGAACAAACCGACCCGATCTGGAGGCGGTAGCGAAGGCAGTCAAGTACGCCGATGATCGTGATTATCGCGCGCTCCTTTCCTACAGCGCCTCTCCGGCGGTCGCGCGAAAAATGGTGGCGCTCATGCCGCCATCCATCACCGCAAACGTCGGTGGGGGAAGTTACCCGCCACTCCGCGGGAATCATCAGGCCATCGACATTGGGGGATTGCATTTTGCTCTGGAGGAGCGAAACGGAACTTGGGTGGTGGTGGAATTCACGATGAATCCCGATTGATCGTTACGTTCCTTGTTGTGCTTTTTGGGAACGCCGCCCGGATATCGACAATCAGAAGTAATTCTCGATGGTGAGAACAGGCCAATGCACCTTTCCAGATTGGGTGTGCTAGACGAGTGCATTGGCGATTTCGCGCTGCTCGAGAATGACCGCTGACGAAAGGGGTTCGTCGTCACCGTTCTGCGCGGCGAGTTCCAGAGACGGTCCCGAGGCTCACTTACTATTTCAGCCCAATGCCGACGCCGATCCCGGAGTTTGCAATGTCGAGTTCGTTAAACCCGTATGGACAGGAAGAAAGATATAAGCTCTTTCAGACTCGATGACACCGACAGGTTATGCAAAGCTCTGGCGAACGCAAATTCTGCATCCTCGATAGTTTCTTGCAACGTAATAAGGAGAGGAGCCGCTATGAAGTTGCACGTGACATTTGCTCGCCCGACCGCAATGCTAAGAGGTTGTTTGAAAATTCTGCTCGTTGTGCTGGCGTCCGCGTGTTTCCTGCGCACATGCCGTGGGCAACAATCCCCGAGTGATCTCCTGCAGGAGATGATCACATCGAGCCGAGCGCAGCGGAGCCTTACCGCCGACATCACTCTCACGTGGAGAGCTCATGGCGTGGAGCGACGATCCACTGGAACAGTTCGCCTGATGAAGCCGAACTATGCAGTGATTACGTTGACGGGTGATTATCCGCAGCGTTCGCTTATCTCGGATGGCAAATCACGCTTTGTTGCTGCCGATAAACCGACATACACGGTGGTACCGATCGACCCCGCGGGAAGCAAAATTGATTCTCCGTGGTGGGGCATTCCGTTCCGGTTCTTCTTCACACAGAGTATCAATCCTTTCGGCGCCACTCCGGACCCCAAAGAACAGATGGAGAACATTGAGCGCCAGACGGCTCCTGATGGGACCGTCTTCCTAGTCCTGTCAGCGTGCGGCGAGAGCGTTATGGGAACCTACTGCGCAAGATTCTTCTTTAATAATAGACTCCATGTGCTCCAGAAGAGCAGCATTCAATTCGGCCGGGGTGAAGGAGCAGCACTCTTCGATGCGACTTTGAGCAACATACGGGTGAACAGTCCATTGAAGAGAGAGGAATTTCGTTTCATTCCCAATCCCGAAGAACATCCTGCGTCTATAGCCGACGGTTTGCTCCCGCTGGGAGATATCGCACCCGCTTTCACACTACCGTCTGCGCGAAACGGCCAGGTCACTCTCTCGGCGGAAGTGCAAGGTAAGAAGGGGACTCTGATCAATTTCTGGTTCTACAACTGCGCCCCATGCCGAATCGAATTTCCGGAGTTCAAGAGACTTTACGAGCAGTTTCGCGCGCAAGGCTTCAACGTCATTGCCATCGACAAGGGAGACTCGCCAGCTACTGTCGCTGGTTATGTGCAGAAGGCAGGTCTGAGCTTTCCGGTCGCACTCGGCGGAGATCTACACAAGGGCAGTGTTTTCGAAAAGTATCGAGTCACCGACCAATTCCCCGCCACATATCTGGTCGACAGCCATGGCAAAATCGTCTATCGCACAGCCGGCGAGGATATCGCAGGTTTGAGAAGGGCATTGACCTCAATTGGGATTCAATAGATGGGCGGGCGCTGCGTATCTCCAACGGTGAGAGTCTTGCGACCCAGCTTTTACAGCGCTTCTCCTATGGGTCAGCTCGCCCACGACCAGTTTGATTCGTGCCAGCGGTTCGTATACTCCAGTTCACTCGGTGATTAGGGGTATGGCCAGCCGGTAGCAATAAGGCGCCGAGACCTCTCACGAGGCAACGCAGACCCTGCGGCTCGGCACAAGCCCTTCTTAGCCTTGATTAATCTTCCCAAGACTTCGTACGTTTGTTGATCGAGAGCGCATAAATCTCGACTGATGACAACAGGCCAACGCACTCATTCGGACCCTATAAGGATGTTTTTCACATCTAGATTAGATACTCGGCGATTTTGCGCTCTTCGAAATCCATCAGCATTGAAACTCCCGTACCGATAGGAAGCTTCTACGGTTGATCGGCCCAGTGGCGACAATTCCGTCATGATGGCTTTATTAGTTGGACGCTTCTCAGTGAAACTCTCGACCGCCGAATGATGCAGATAATGCCAGAGCTGACGGAGGAAGTCAGCAATGTAATGACTTGTGATTTGATAGATAGTTGCTATTTCTAAGCAATTTGTGCACAGGGCCAGTAAATCGTCTACGTTGTGAGCTTCGGGATAGATCGCATGAACTTCGAGGGTTATTTCGTCCCCTTTCTTGTCGCAGCCTCGACAACGAGACCGGTCCCTGCGGACTACTTGCAATCTCCGGCGGGAAGAGACTGCGAATGGGCAATTACTCTTCTCATTAAGATCGGAAGCTGACTTCGATCTGCGAAGGTACAAGTACACGTTGCGAGCCGCTTGGCGAAATGGAATTACAAGTGCCATGATCCAGTCCTGGTTTAGGGGAAGCGCCCTATATTTGGCGGGAGATCCGCTCGACGGATCGCCCTATGCTCATCTAGGTGATGGTTTGTTTGCGGATGCGCATTGCAGGTAATGACATCAATGGATTCCTGTGGAACGTTTGGCGCGTCTGTGGCCGAACGTGTAGACGATACTGATCGTCGGCTCGCCCGTCACGGTGAAGAGCTTTGTGATTGGTACTGGTGTGTCGTAGTTGTTCTTGAAATCAGGGTTTTTGTAAAACAGACCGCGGTATTCTGCCCGAAGCCCGAAGTGGTCTGAGAGCTTGTAATTTATGCCTGCACCGAAAACCATTGCGAGACGGAATTGCTCGGCGTAAGGTGAGGGGTCATGCGTTGGGAGAAAGAACAGCCCACCACCTCCCAACTGAGCAGAGGTACTCCATCGACTGTTCCTTGGGCCCTGTATGGAATAGGCTCCAGTGAGCTCATACATGTTGGTTCTGATTGATCCCTGGGCAAAGTGATAGACCGGATATTGTGGAGGTACGTGCACTCCGGTGGGTGTCGTCGCGAAACCCCACGAGTACCTCTCTGCGAAACGGCTGTAGCCGAAGTTCACGTTGTATCCAAGCCAAGGCTTGATCGCTTGATGGATGGTTCCGAGAGCTCCTGCTGACGGGGACGCTCCTTGTGTGAACTGGGTGACATTAGTGCCACCCGCGAAGGCATAATTGGTTAGCGGAGCTCGCGTGGGAGTTAGTTGACCGAAGACCCCGAGGGAGATATCTGTCTCTGGAACAAACTTCTTGTGGGGGCTCGGCGCAACGACGGATTGTGCCGTCACGGGGAGGACTCCGGTGAGCGCAAGCAAAAGAATTAATGCGGAAGGGATGTGAGAACGCGGAATACGGAAACCTAACTGCGATGAAGCCAAGATCACTCTCCTGAACGGCTTATGACGACCGTCAACCCCTAAAGAGTGAAGGACAACCCCGATCTACCCTGATGAATCCCAGAAACATTTGCCTCTCCGAGGCACGGCGAGACCGCAGGCCAACCCACGCCTATGTGATTGAAAACAGAGGGAACTTAGGCTGCCAGAGTGGCAGCCTTCCGAGGCACGTACCGAAGATCTCAAGGATCGCTAAAATTAATTGGTGGGCCGACGGTAGATCCCGAGCGGAATTCCCTCTCTAGGAGTGATGGAGCAGCGCAAACCCAAATGGAGTGAGCCGGCGGCGGCTGGCCAGATCGATGAGCTTCTGGCCACTCGGTATTCTCAGCTCCTTAAATGGGGAGCGATTCTAACGCGTGGGGACGGGAGCAAGGCCGAGGAAATCGTTCAAGAGCTCTGCCTTTATTTCACGCTGTCCAGGCCGGATCTCGGCGATGTTGCCAACATGGACGGCTATCTTTATACCTGCCTTCGGCATATCTATCTGTCCTCTCTCGCTCGTTCCTCCCGAGAAGCCCAGCAATTCATTGGCGTCGCTGACTTTGATTCGTTTGAATTTGCTCTCAGCGCGAATCGCTCGGGCGATTTGCTGCAGCGGCAAAACGATCTTCGTCGCATCTGCGGCTACACGGTTTGGCGCAAGGAGTCTTCCAAGACCGCCAGCTACTTCATCTTTCATTTCTTTCATGGCTATGCTCGCAAAGAGATTGCGGAGATCGCCTGCATTCCGATGGCTGCGGTGTACAACAAGCTGAAAGCTGCGCGTACCGAGGTCAAAGCACATCTCGAACAATCCGGCAAGATTCGAGTCATCAATCGTGACATGCCACCGGAACCTGCGTTGTCATGGGGCCTGGTTTCGTCTGCGGAACTCTTCCGGGAACTCCGAGAGACGATTTTGAACGCGCGCGCTTCCGATTGTCTTTCGGAACAAGACCTACTCGCTCGCTATGATCTTGCCGTTACTGCGCCGATACCATGTGAACTGCTGGCGCATATTGTGAGCTGTGAGCGCTGCCTTTCAGCCATCGATCGGCATTTCCGACGGCCTACACTCCACGACCGCGAACCTCTGGATGGATTTAGTTCCCCATCGGAAGGCGGTGAGAGGAACAATGACAGGCTCGACAAGACGGACCACAAGCTCAAGTTGAGGGCGGTTCAGAAACGTTGGAGCCGAATCCATGAGCACCGCCCCAGGACTCTGTCGATTGCCGTCGATGGAAAAATTGTTGCGATTCATGACGTGCAGTCAGCGCACAACATGCTTTCAGTGCGCATCGAGCAGCCTGAAAGAGCACAGTTCGTCGAAGTGTTCAGCGAACAGGATGTGCGCCTCGCGCTTTTGTCGATCGGAGAACTCCCGCCCGAAGGTCCTCACGCTCGTGCGCAACGTGTTTCCCTGAGCGACGCTCGTTGGTTGGAGCTCAAACTGAGCTTTGATGGGCTCGGTCTTGATAGCGAGGTCGCCTACTTCGATCCGGTTCTGGTGAGCGACGCGCTCGAAAATGTCGAAGATTCTGTGGTGATGTGGGTGCCCGAGTCAAGAGCCCTTATCCAACCGTCCTGTCTACACGACACGACGGCAGGCTCTCGGACGTCTGGCATCAGCCGCTTCTTCCGCTCGCTCGTGCCGTCTTCCGCGCTGGCTTGGGCGCTAGTACTGACCGTCATCATAGGCTCAGGAGCGCTTATCGCCTATCATCATTCGTTTACACCCGCCGATGGCAGGCGGATAATGGAGCAGTCTCTCAAGATCGAGGCAGCGAATCTTCGCGGACAAACTGAACACCAGGTATTTCAACTCCAAGATGTCTCGGCAACTGGTGCGGTGTTGCAGGAGGGCTCAGTCGATTTATGGAAGGACGGTAATGGCACACGGTATCTGCGTCGTCTCTATGATTCCCAACATCACCTGATTGCATCGAAGTGGCAAAACAAGAATGGACAGCGCGGTTCCTCAGCCAAGACCCCACGTGGCTGGCAGACAATGGACGGTCTATGGGATCAAGATCTCTCGATCCAGGCATTCAGCGCGTTGGGATCCGAGTCTCCACAGCTTCACACTGTTGGGAACGGTTATCAGTTGACGACAGTTGGCCCTATCGCTAGCCGGCCGCAACTCATCTCCGCGACCCTCGCGCTCGACCATCATCTTCATCCTGTCAGCGAAACCTTCAGAGTCCGCGCTGGTTCCGACGTTCACGAATTTCGCTTGGTTCAAACGGAATACGAACTCAAGTCTGCTTCGTCTGTACCGGACTCCACCTTTGATCCCCAGTCTGAGTTGCGTGACAACTATAGTTTCCGCTCGACTGTGCGGCGAGACGGCCTTGCAAAGTCTGCTGGAGCCTACGCATATCTTGCAGAGTTGCAGATTGCCGTCCTGTACCAGCTCAACGATATCGGTGCAGATACTGGGCAGCCGATCGAGGTGGTCAGGACTTCGGATGGCCATATCCGTGTCTCAGGGACTGTGGCAGACGATTCACTTAAGCACGAAATCATTTCGCGTCTGCAAGCATTGCCGGGCCGACGGCTTTTGGATTTCCGGGTGAAGTCTTTACGCGAGTTATTTCTGCGTCCCAGAAGTGGCCCACGCACCGCTGCTGGCGAGACGAGCGTCTATGATTTGCAACAGGCTGAACCTGCGGCGGACGCGATGCTTCATAGCCACTTTCAGTCACAGGGACTCTCCGGCGAGCGGCTAAATTCTGCAATGACGCAGTATTCTCAGGAGGTGCTACAACATGGCCAGCGCGCACTTCAACATGCGTATGCGCTGAAGCGCCTGGGAGGCGTTCTCTCTACTCCGGTCCCTGTTTCCATTGATACGGTTTCGCAGCAACAGTGGACAGCGATGGTCCTTGAACATGCACAGGGCCTCGAAGCAGAGCTTCATGCTCTTCAGACGGAATTGAACGAAATCAAAACCTCGCAAGAAGGACCAGCCCACAACAACTCGCAGGTTCTTCCCATAGAGGACCCTACACAATTTGACCACGTAGCCAGTCGTCTCTTGCGCCAGACGCAGAATTTGAACAGCGACCTCGGGCGATTGTTTACGTCCAACACGTCGGAATTGCAACGTTATCCGCCAGACAGTGTATTCGCGACTGTCTTAGGCGAAATTCCGCTCCAACAGGCCAAGCAAATAGCTCGCTTTGCTGCCAGGCTGAACTCCGGGTCAGCGAATCGATCGAACGATGGAGATGACAGCAAAGCTCTTGACGCGCCACAATAACGATCACACCACGATCATCGACATTTTCGTTCGAATCGTCGGCTGTCTTCTCCTCTCGATTTCCTGTATCGCGAAGCCGATCTACGGACAGGTCAGCTCCGCCACCATGACCGGCACAGTCGAGGATTCGACCGGAGCAGCAATTCCAAATGCGCATCTCGAGCTGATCAATACGCAAACGGGAACGGAAAATGACTCGATTACGAATAATGTCGGCGGTTTCCTGTTGCCGGGAGTGATCCCGGGCGTCTACACGCTGCGAATTCAATCCAATGGATTTTCCACGACGCAACTCAACGCGATCACACTGAATCTCGGAGACACGAAAAATATCCTGATCCGCATGAGGATTGGCTCCGTCATGGAGTCAGTGGAAGTCGATGCCAGCGGACTCACGCTGAATGATTCGAACGCATCAGTCAGCACCGTCGTTGACCGGAGATTCGTAGGGAACCTTCCTTTGAATGGGAGAAGCTTTCAGGATTTGATCTCCATGACACCGGGAGTGGTCACGCGGAGTCCGCAGGTAGCCGATCAGGGAGCGAGTTTACAGGGCGACTTTAGCGTTAATGGTCAGCAGCCCGAATCCAATTCCTTCTTTGTGGATGGCGTTTCTGCGAACATAAACACTGGCCTCAGTTCCGGTGAGTCACGACTCACAAGTACCGGCTCGGCGGCGGGCGCGACGGCTCTCGGCACAACCCAAACACTGGTCTCGATCGATGCGCTTCAGGAGTTTCGCGTCTTGAGTTCCACGTACTCTGCGGAGTATGGCCGCACGCCCGGTGGCCAGTTTACGTTTGCCTCACGTTCAGGTACGCGTGCTCTCCACGGCAGCGCCTACGACTACTTTCGCAATAACGATTTCGACGCGGGAGATTGGTTCACGAACTCGTTGATTCCAGCACCAGAGCATTACAGTCAGAACGACTTTGGATTGACGATGGGCGGCCCGATTAGGTTCCCGCGTGTGCAACGCCATCACGACGGAACTTTCTTCTTCTTGTCGTATGAAGGCCTTTACTTGGCTCAGCCAACTCCCCAAACGTATCAGTACGTTCCTTCCTATGACGTTCAGCAGCAGTGTTCACCTTCGCTCACTCCAATGCTCCGAACATTTCCTTTCCCGTTCAACGAGGTGGAGCTGCCTGATCCCTCCGGTAATCCGAGTGGCCTGACATTTTTTTATCTCGACGCCTACTCGTTAGCGAGTCACGTTAATTCGACAAGCGTACGAATCGATCATGCCTTCTCTCCTAAACTGTCTGTCTTCTTCCGGTATGGAGATACCCCAAGCTACGGTCAGACTCGGCAGCTTTGGTCCGGCACTGAGAATCAGGTTGATACCCGGACGCTCACGTTCGGAGCAGATGCTCACCTATCGGCGTTCGAAAATAACGAATTTAGACTCGGATGGGCCGCAAACGGCTCCGCTCTGGCCACAACGACGGATCCGCTAAATGCGACCGTTCCGTATTCCTTAAACCCCGCTCTTGGCATACCCAGTTCCTATGCGTCAGCAAGAGGTGACGCCTACATTCATATTGCCGGAGTCGGAGACTCCGAAAGCGATACGGACCACGCAACCAGCTCTCTACGGCAATGGAACATCAAGGATACGTTCAGCGTCCAATCCGGAAGGCATGTATTCAAATTTGGCATAGATGAGCGGCATGTGGCTTCGACAGTAATACCCGCGCAGCTCTCTGTTGAAGCAGATTTTTTCAGCAGACAATCCATCGTGAACGATCTCGCCTCTCACATCATCCTCAAGGAAAACGAGCCTGCAAGCCCCCTCATCAATGAATTCTCCGCATTTGCTCAGGACGAGTGGCGAATGTCTAAGGCATTAACCTTGTCGTTTGGTCTGCGCTGGGAAATAAACCCACCGCCCAAGGGTGTTCGCGGGGTAGACGCTTATACCGCCCGCGGCGATATCAACTCACCTTCCACATTTCGATTGGAACCCCGTGGAACACCGCTATGGCACACCAGTTGGTCCAATTTGGCTCCCCGCTTCGGGGCCGCGTGGATGATCGATCCGAAACCAGGGAAGCAACTGATCCTGCGAGCGGGCACTGGCGTCTTCTTCGATACCGGCGATGGACCCGCATTGGGCGCGTTCACCGCGGCAGGTTTTAGCAGGACCTCTATCGTAAATAACGCACCTGTTCCGGTTACGGCCGCGCAGCTAGATTTTGTGACGGCGCCCGGCCTCTCGTTTAGAGGGACAAACGTGTTCGCGTTCCCGTCGCATCTCCAACTCCCGTACAGCCTGCAATGGAATGTCGGCGTTGAACGGGAGTTGGGGAAGGATCAATCCATCACAATTTCTTACGTCGGTGCGAACGGCCGCCGACTCATGCAGGAACAACGCAGGGACATCAATGCCCTCAATCCTGTCTTTGGCGATGTTACCTACTTCCCAAGTGGGCTTACATCCAGCTATCAGGCACTCCAGACCAAATTTCAGCGTTCGATCTCCCATGGTGTTCAGGCCCTAGTTTCCTACACATGGGCGCATGCATTGGATTACGGATCGACAGATCCAGCATATCCATTGGTGCGCGGAAACTCCGATCTCGACGTCCGTCACAATCTGGAAGCCGCGATCTCTTGGGACTCACCGAAGCTCATTGGAAATCCATTTGTTCGACATCTTAGCGGAGGCTGGGGTATCGATGGCCGGGTGATGGCGCGAACGAGTTTTCCCGTCACGCTGCTGGGGAATTTGTTCTCCGATCCTGTGACCGGGCAGCGGTACTTTAGCGGAGTTGATCTCATCCCCGACCGACCTCTCTATTTGAGAGAGCCGCAGTATCCCGGATCACGCATATTTAATGGTGGCCGAAACGTGACGAATCCAGCGTTCAGCTTGCCAACGGGTACGGAATACGGCGACGCCCCGAGAAATCTGCTTCGTGGATTTGGCGCTGTACAGATGAATGCGGCTGTGCGTCGAGATATACCTCTCCATGATGGTCTGAACCTGCAATTTAGAGTTGAGACATACAATGTTCTGAACCATCCGAATTTCGGCTACATCGATCGGTCTTTGACCGATCTACTCTTCGGCCAATCGACCAAGATGCTGAATCAAAGCTTCGGTTCAACAGGCGCGCTCTATCAACAAGGGGGACCTCGGTCCGTTCAGTTTGCACTCAAGCTGAACTTTTGACGCTGCTGGCTTCTAGACCGAGTCGCGTTCATGCTTCGTAGTTCCCGCAAAGTCGTCCCCATAAGTCGGATTGTGTTTATCTGGTTGGCGTCGCTGTGCGTCTCGGCTGGTGACTACAGGGCAATGCACTCATTGAGACTGAATTGGTCCTCATAAACGCCCTTCTCGTCAATTGGTATCTCGATGAGTGCATAATCGCCAATGCACTCTTCCAGAACGGATTGTTACTCATATGTCCGCTCCTCATCGGTAATCAGTTTCTGCTAACCTCTGATGCCGTGCCGATTTGGATATGAGCAAGGTACTGGTCGCACAGGTCACCCAAAGTGACACTGTTGACCTGCTCTTCACGCCCGGCTTTCTTCTGTGCCGTTGTGAGCAATGGTTCGCAGGCGCTGGTGGGCAGGAAATCGAGTCCCTCCTTGTGCTCAGCCCACGGGCCATCTCGATCCATATGATAGCCTCGGAACGTTCGGTAAACGACTTCCTGGCCCATTTGCTATCGACGTCGTACCGAGCCTCCCCATGTGCCTCGGTCTTCGCGCCACTCAAGCCCTCTAATCTTCGCAGGCTTCCGCCCCATCTCGTGAGCTCCTGAAAATCATCATAGAGAATCTGGTGGCGTTTGGTGGCCCTTTGACAGTTCAAAAAATGCAATTCGGTCGACACACCATCGACTGACGAAACCCGCATCTATAGTGGATAAATCGTGATTGTACGACCCGCCGAGTTTAACATTCTGTACCAGACCAACCTGTCTCTGCCGAACGAGGTCGTCTTCTCCAACGACCCCACCCAGCGCACCACGACCAAACAGACAACATCCGACGCGCGAGAACGGACCCGCCGCGAACGCCGGCCGCCAGATCCAGCTCGCTCCCCAGCTTCTGTTCCAAGGGGGAACACGGAGGCGGACGCGTCACCTAGACTCATCGACAACTTCTATGGCGGAGACGGTCGCATAATTCGAGATCGGCTCAAACGTGAGGTTCAGTTTTCCCTGCGCCGTCGGCCTGAGATGGTAGAAGGTCTTCTTCAGAAGATGGAAGGCACCAACCTCCTTATAGATATCGAAATTATCGAGGAGCGTGTTTCCATTGCACAGGACCCGGAAGATCCGATTGCCAACTCCCCCTCCGCCGGACTGCGGCGTTCCCCAGAACGACTCCACAAAGTAGAGAGAAAGTGTGTACTGGTCGCGCGTGTCAGCGGGGATGGAATAAGAGAAGTGACCGTATCGCTCTGCGGACATTAACTCCGTATCAGGCCCCGCTGAGGCGGGAAGCGTGTGAGTCAGATGGCGTCCGCCAATGAAATAGGAGTCGGCTCCCCATAGCACGCCATTGGTATCGACGAACGGAATTGGCTGCGTCGCGATGCGAATGGGAAGCTGTTGATGAGCAGCGCCGGGGAGAAGAGCGATCGCCCGGATGGACGGCGTACCCACCACCGTGCTGAGATGCAGGTGAAGGTAGCCGTCCTCCGCCGGCGAGATGTCGCGGAAGATGCGCTCGTCGGCGATGTTTCTGCCCATCGCGTCGGAGACGATGTCGAAGTCCTTGAGCAGGGTCTTGCCGTTTAGGAGAACTTTGAAGACCGCCTTGTCTTCGGAGTCTTCGGACTCCACCGCCTGAGCCGTATCTGCAGTTTGAAGGAAGTAAAGGTGCAACTCATACAGACCCGGCCGGAGCGGGATGTCATAGGAAGAATCTCCTGCCCGGCCGTAGTCGAAGAGCAATGGATCGTTCGTACGGGGGACCACGGTGAGAGGATCATGAAGTGGCCAGCCATCTCGGAAGTATTGATCGGCCTGCCACAGATTGCCTGCCGTATCCCTCTCCAGCGGTCCTTTGTAACCGGCGATCATACGGAACGGGACTGAGACATAAGGCAGGGCAGGCAGTTTTCCGGCAGTAGCCGCAACTGGAAGCGGAAGCGAAGCCGCAGTGCCGGGTGTGCGGTCGCTCCGATGCGCAAGCCTCGCAACACTGAAGGCAATCGCGACCGCGACAGCGAGGGCTCCAAAGAGCGCATAGAGCAAACCTCTCCTCCGTGGATGAGCCTTCTGCGGCGGATGCTGCTCGGGACTGGTGGGACCGCTTCCGATGCTGCCCTCAGCCCGGAAAGCGCCTGGTGTTTCCGCGAGAGGCAGCCCGGTGGGCGCATCCGCAGCTACGGTCTCGACGATGCCGGAGGAAACGGATGCTGCTGGTTCCGTTCGCGGGAGAAATACAGGGACATAGGTTCCCGGCGGAAGAACGATCTGAAGCTCATGCTTTCCGCCCTCGTTTTCGTAGAACTCCCTGAGGCGCTTGCGCAGGCGGTGGACCTCAACCCTTGCAATCGCATCTTCGCTGGAGACAAAGCTGGTTTTGCTCCGCCCGAACACCTCCGTTGCGATGTTGTATTCGGTGAGATGGTCCGAGTTTCCCTCCCAGTATCTTTCGACAAGATAGCGGAGAAGTTTTGTCAGCCTAGGGGTGCGCGCAAGCGCGACTTCTGCGGCCTCAAGTTCTCTTCGTTCATCATCCAGAGATGGGAGAACCGAAGTATTTCCCACGACTTTAAATCCTCGTCGCCATGCTATACCGTTCCGCGACGCGAAACAACGACACAACCGCAGTCCCAGTTTTGTACGTTGTTTGGAATCAACGACGTACATACATGCCGGTCGCCGTACAACTCCGTACACCTTTAACCTTGCCAGCTGTCCTGCTGCCTTCCTAGGGTGCTCTGGCTAATCAATTGGAACAGTTCCCGTCGGGAAGTTCGAGTCCCGAACGAACTGCACATAGACCCAACCGGGAACTCTTGCCGGGTCTCGGACCGCGTCGATGAAAAACCCTCAGGATGGCCGATAATGACGAACGATCTCAGAACAGTTGAAGCTTCTCAAGGAGCATCGATTACGTGTGTGGGGCAATGGATGTTGGCTCTGGTGATCGGAATCCTCGGGATACTGGCGCCGGTTGCAGCTGCCGCACAGAGCGGCACAACGGCGACCGTCAGCGGCGTTGTCAAGGATCCGGCGGGAGCCGTGATCCCGGCAGCGCAAGTCTCCATCACCAATACCGCCGACGGCATCACGACCAACACCAAGAGCAACGGCTCGGGTATGTTCATCTTCTCCGGATTGCAGAGCGGCGACTATCGTATCTCGGTTGCGCATCAGGGCTTCAAGAAATTCCAGGAGTCGGGTATCCACCTAGATCCGGGCGACAGCCGGCAGATTCGCGACATCCAGATGTCCCTGGGCGAAGCATCCGAGGAGGTCGTCGTGACCGCGACGACCGGAGGCGTGGAGCTGGACAGCGGAGAGGTGAGCTCCACGATCTCCGCTGGGGAGATTCAGGACCTCACGCTGGAGGGGCGTGACGTTACGGAGCTGCTCAAGATTCTGCCCGGCATGGCCATCAGCTCCGGTTCGACCTACACGGTCTCGACCAATATCGCGGTGGATCCCAGCCAGGTCGTCATCGGCGGAGGCATGGGGAACTTCGTCGCCAACGGGACTCTTAAGAATGGCACCAGCCTGTTGCTGGACGGGGCGGACATCACGAGCCCTGTAGCGTGGGGAACAGCTGTCCAGAACGTCAATGGAGACATGGTGGCGCAGGTGAAGGTGACGAGCGGAAGCTTTCCCGCGGATACGGCGAAAGGCCCTGTCGTCATCAACTCGATCGGAAAGTCGGGCACCGATCACTTCCACGGCTCCGTATATGCCTACGGCCGAACCTATCAGTTGAATTCGGTGGACTCCCTCGCCAAGCAGTACGGGCAGTCGCCCTACCTCACCGACCGCCAGATCTATCCTGGCTTTACGTTCGGTGGACCCGTCAGGCTGCCCTTCACGAACTGGAACCACAATAGCCGGCTGACCTTCTTCGTCGGCGCCGAGGCCTATCAGCAGCGCAACAGCTTTGCCTACGGCAACGTCGCCTATGCGTACATCAACGCACTTGTCCCCACGGCGAACATGCGCAAGGGCATCTTCACGCAAAGCGAGATTCAGAACTATCTCGGCAACGAATACCAGACCTCGAGCGGCAACTGCACGGGATCGTTCGCCAACCTGTGCCCTGTACCGACCGTCGGTCCTACGGGCCAGGCCATTACAAACGGAGACATCAGCTCCTACCTTGACCCAACGGCGCTGGCCTACATGAATCAGATCGTACCTCTGCCGAACAAGTCCAGTTCGGGTGGCTATAACTACACGGCTCCGGCGTTCGTCGATAACAACCTGTGGCAGATGCGCGAGCGCGTGGACTACGCCCTGTCTCGCAGCACCAAGGTATTCGCCTCCTACGGATACGAAAAGGGTGTCATCTATCTCACCCAGAACAACGGCGGGTTCACGAGCGGCAGCCTCGGAGGCCTTACATATCCTGGTGGTCCGGAGCAGGAGGTCCAACCGTCCCACGTGCTGAGCCTGAATGTCAATTCGGTCCTCGGATCGACTCTCACGAACGCCTTCTGGGCTTCAGCAGTTCATGCGGCAACGCCGACGACGATGCGGCATCCTTCGCTGATCGAGGGCAACACCAATCAGTACTTCTTCACGAACCCGAGCACGGTCTTGCCGCAGTTGTCCGACAGCGGTCACAACTCGCTGCCTGAGCTCCCCATTCAGGACGTTTACTACGGCCCGCAACACACGAACGTGCAGGGCCGCAGCGCCGGCGATGACGTTACCAAGCTGCTCGGCCACCACGTTCTCAAAGCGGGAATCTTCTATCAGTGGGGAGATATTCCTGCGTATTCCGTCTCGGCTACCAACGGCAGCATCACCTCCTCCTATGTCAACGGGACCTTTACGGATCCGGTGACCGGAACCACATACTACCCAACGGGCTCGGGCAGCAACAGCGCGACCGGCGAGAACTCTCTCGCGAACTTTATGGAAGGCGTCCTGGGCAACTTCAGCCAGACGAACTACCAGGTGCACTACAACCTCTATTACTGGAACTTCTCGGGATATCTCGAGGATCACTGGCGGGCATCCGACCGCCTGACGTTGGAGGCCGGTCTGCGCATCGAGCACTTCACGCCCTGGCGCGATGCGGAAGGTGTCGGTCTCGCTGTCTTCGATCCTGCTTCCTACGCGAAGGACTTCCCGGTGAACTCGCCGGGGGTCGTCTACCATGCCATCGATCCGTCGATACCTCTTGCCGGCATCGGCACTGCGACTGCCTACTTCGATCCTCGCGGAGGCTTTGCCTGGAACCCATATCGCGCGGGCGCCACGGTCATCCGAGGCGGTGCCGGAATCTATCATCAGCACGACTCCTATAACGACGTCAGCGCCGCCGAGACGACCTCTCTCGGCCAGCGAAGCTACTCCTCCTCGTCGGTCAGCAACGGAGTCACTCTACCCACGGTGCATGACTACGCCAGCTCCGTCCAAACTGCGGGATCGGCGTTCGTGCGCGATTCCAGCATCACAACCCTCAACCCGAAGGACAACAAGGTACCGACGCTTTTGACATTCAATTTTGAGGTCGACCAGAACCTTCCTCACAACCAGGCGATCCAGATCGCCTACGTCGGCAACATGACGTTTCACCTGCTGAACAATCAGAATGGCCTGGGGAATATCAACGCCCTCCCCTTCGGTGCCCTGTGGGGGCCGATGCCGAACACCCGCCCGGATGCGCAGAAAGGTAACGCCGTCGCCGGGTACCAGTTTCCCTTCTTCGCGCCCTCAGGAAGCAATACTTACAGCTTCCAGAACATTACCCAGGCCATGGTCGACTCCTACAGGCCCTATCCCCTCTACAACTCGATCAAAGCTTACCAGCACACAACTTCGGCGAACTACAACGGGCTGCAGGCGCGTTACCGGCTCATGCTGGGCAGCCGCGCCAACGTTGGTGCGAACCTGACCTGGGGAAAGGCGCTCGGAAACTACTGGGGACAAGACCCCCTGGACCTGAGCCAGGACTACATGCCTCTGCTGCTCGACAGGAGGATACTGTTCAGCTCGTACTATAGCTATCGCTGGGGAAGGCTGGTGGCCAATCGCTTCGTGGGTGCGATCACCAACGGCTGGCTTATATCCGGCGTAACCAGTCATCAGACCGGCGTATCGATGCCCGCCACCTACGGCACCTATACCTACGGCCTGAATGCAAAGGTCGTCGTACCGCAGGGTACGACCGCAACCATTCCCTCCGGCACCAGCTCCTGCCTGTCAGCGACTTGCACAGTCTCTTTGAGCTCGCAGCTGCTGGTAGGAACTCCTGACGTCGGCCTGATGCCGCGCTACACGGCCAGTCCCGCAGGAGTCAAGAAGTATCAGTACGTCAATCCGAACGTGATTGCATTGCCGACGATCCAGAACAACGGCCCGTACAAGGTGCCGGCCGTCTACGGTCCCGGCTACTTTGACAGCGACCTCACCCTGGCCAAGGAGTTTGCGGTGGGCGAAGGACGAGTGCTTCAGTTCCGGGCCGCTGCCTTCAACTTCCTGAACCGTGCCAACCCCACCTTCACCTCGCTCAACTCCAATGCCTACACTCTCACCTACAACGTGACTGCCCCGGCAGCCGGGGATGTCAACAGTCTGATCGGCAGCGTGCCGGCCTCGCAGAACAGCAATATCAGCGAGTTCGGTTCGACCATCAGCACCAAGGGCGTTCCACAGAAGATCGGCCGGCGCGTTGTGGAGCTGGGCGCGAAGTTCACATTCTGAGCACGAAACGACACCTTGGAGGGTGACAGCCATGCTTGTTATCCCCAAGGTGTCTTTCGACGGAAAGACGATCCGGTCGCATGGCCTCGCCGAACCTCCGGCCGGAGGGAAGAGCTACCTGGCTACGCACGAGAAGAACAAACATGGGAAAGGTGACTGTGTCGCATACCAAAGCGGTTTATGAGAACCACGCGCCGATTTCGAACCGCATCAATCCGTCTCGATGCTTGAGACGTGTACGGGGCGGCCGCCGGATCGCCCTCCTGCTGCTGGCATGGAGCGCGGGGTTCGCGCTGAGATCGGGAGCGCAGGAGCCGCCGAAGAGCGTGCCCGGGTTTCATAATCCAATCATCTGGGAGGATCTCGCCGACGTCGACATCCTGCGTGTCGGAGACGCGTACTTCTACTCCGCCTCAAACATGCACTACTCCCCCGGCGCGCCGATTCTGCGCTCCTACGACCTCGTCCACTGGGAGTACATCGGACACTCTCTTCCGCGTCTCGACTTCGGTCCGGATTATGACATGCAGGGCGGCACCGCCTATGTGCGCGGCTCGTGGGCCTCTTTTCTCGGCTTCCGCAAGAGTAACCGGACCTTCTACTGGGGCGGCTGCATCGACTTCAAGAAGACATACATCTACACCGCGCCGGCCGCGGCGGGACCATGGAACCGACACGCCGTCATCGACCGCTGCTACTACGACGCCGGCCTGCTGGTCGACGACGACAACACGATGTACGTGGCCTACGGAAATACGAAGATCAACGTGGCGCAGCTCTCGCCGGACGCCGCGACGCAGATAAGGACGCAGCAGGTCTTCCAGTCCGATGCGAGCATCGGAATGCTCGAAGGCTCGCGCTTTTACAAGATCCATGGGGCCTACTACATCTTCACAACGCATCCGCCGGACGGAGAGTACGTGCTCCGCTCCACCAGCGGACCATTCGGCCCCTACACCATCCACAAGCTCATCCTGCGCGCAAAGAGTCCCATCCCTGGCGGAGGATCGCCGCACCAGGGCGGAATCGTTCAGACGCCAGGCGGCAAGTGGTACTACATGGCGTTCACCGACGCCTATCCCGGCGGCCGCGTCCCGGTTCTCGCGCCGCTCACCTGGGATAAGGAAGGGTGGCCGTCGGTCGAGCTTGCGGGCGACGCATGGAAGGTTAGCTATCCGCTGCCGGTTGTGCATCCTGCGATCGACATTCCTCCGCGCGGCGACTTCTTCGACGATTTTTCGAAGAAGTCGCTCAGCCCAGAATGGGAATGGAACCACAACCCGGACAACACGAGATGGCACGCGGGCAACGGACTCACCTTGCAGACGGCAACCCTGACCGACAATCTCTATCGGGCCAGGAACACGTTGACACACCGCATCCCGGGACCCGCATCCACGGCCACCGTCGCGATCGATACAGCAGCGATGAAGAAGGGCGACTTCGCCGGACTCGCCATGCTGCGGGACTCGTCCGCGATGGTGGGTGTCCGTTACCACGGCAGCTCCTACGACGTCGTGATGGAAGACGGCTTGACCATGGGCAAGGGCTGGAAGACATTCAGCGACGCGCAGGTTGTCGCAAGTGTTCCGGTGAAGACAACGCGGCTGTGGTTCCGTGTCACGGCGGACATCAGGCCCGGTACCGGCCGCACCGCCGTCTTCTCCTTCAGTACCGATGGGAAGGCCTTCCACGCCATCGGAGAACCGTTTGTGCTGAACGCCGCCTGGCCGTTCTTCATGGGGTACCGCTTCGCGATCTTCAACTACGCAACCGAATCCCTCGGCGGTTCGGTTCACGTCAAGTCGTTCGCGATTCATATGCAGGAACCGGCCGGTCAGGAAGGTGACGGCCGGAATCAGCGCGAAGCAGCGGGCGCTGCGCTTCCGTAGCGACAGATTGAAGACTTCACCGTCCACTGTTGCTCCCAAAGTTCGACCAACCCCGGAGTCTTGATGAAGAGAGCAAAGTTGCTGATCGGCATCGTGAGCGTGGTTCTCCCGGCGATCGCTTCCGCCCAGACCGCCGCGCCAGATTATCTCAACCCGTCGCTTCCGCCGGAGGTGCGGGCAAAGGACCTCGTCAGGCGCATGACGCTCGAGGAGAAGGCCTCGCAGATGACCAACCTCGCGCGCGCCATTCCGCGGCTGAAGATCCCCGCCTATAACTGGTGGAGCGAGTCCCTGCACGGCATCATCTACAACGGCGGCACCGAGTTTCCGGAGCCCATCGGCCTCGCCGCGACGTTCGATCCCGCCTCCATCCACGCGATGTCCCATGACATCGCCATTGAAGGCCGGATTCGCGACGCTGAGGCGAGAAGCAGGAAAGGGTACAGCGGCATGCAGGAGGGCCTGGACTTCTGGGCGCCGAACATCAACATCTTCCGCGATCCACGCTGGGGACGCGGTCAGGAGACCTACGGCGAGGACCCGTTCCTCACCGCGCGCATGGGCGTGGCCTACGTCAGTGGTCTGCAGGGCGACGATCTGCTGCATCCGCTGGCAGTGTCCACGCCAAAGCACTTTGCCGTGCATTCCGGTCCTGAGCCCTCGCGCCATGTGGACGACGTCACGGTGAGCCGGCACGATGAGCTGGACACCTACCTTCCGGCCTTTCGCGCTGCCGTAGTGCAGGCGAAGGCCGGCTCCGTGATGTGCGCTTATAACAGCATCAACGGCGAGCCCGCCTGCGCGAACCAGTTCCTCCTCGAAGACCAGCTGCGCGGCCACTGGAAGTTCAACGGCTACGTTGTCTCTGATTGTGGTGCCGTCGTAGACATCCATGAGGGTCATCACTACGTACCCACCGCGGCGCAGGCCGCCGCCGTCGCCGTAAAGCGCGGCATGGACAACGAGTGCGTCAACTCCTCTTCCGCCAAGGATGATCAGGACTTCCGTCCCTACATCGACGCCGTCAGGGAGGGATATCTGAACGAGTCGGAGCTCGACCGGGCCCTGGTCCGAACCTACACCGCACGCATCCGCCTCGGCCTGCTCGATCCGCTGGACAAGAGCCCGTATGCGAGTCTCGATCCCTCGCTGCTAGGCGGGGCGGAACACCGTGAGCTCGCTTTGAAGCTGGCCGACGAGTCCATGGTTCTGCTCAAGAACGATGGCGTTCTTCCGCTCAACAAACCGGGAACAAAGATCGCTCTGATCGGTCCGCTGGCCGACGAGACCCGCGTCCTGCTCGGCAACTACAACGGCACGCCGAAGCACACGGTCTCGATCCTGGAGGGCATGCGCAAGGAGTTCGGAACGTCGAACGTGAGCTTTCAGCCCGGCATCACCTTCCTCGACGACCATAGCGTTCCCGTTCCGTCCTCTCTTCTCCGAGCGGACGGAGGCGTGCGCGTGACGTACACGTATACGCGTCAGGCTCCATGCTCCGCCGGCGACGTCAGCTGCCATAACCACCGCACCGTCGATGGCGGAAGGGTGCGTGTCATCGACCCCTCGAAGCTGTCTCCTCCTCCGCCGGCCGCCGGCGAGCGGTTGAGCGCTATCGGCTGGAAGGGCGACCTCCAGGCCCGTGAGGCCGGAGACTATAACCTCGGCCTGGACTCGCAAGGCGGAAGCACGCTCACCGTCGATGGCAAATTTGTCGAGCACACACCGGGGTGGGAGGGCGTACCGCGCTTCGGCATCGCCTCGCTCAAGGCGAACCAGCGCATTCACTTCACCATCGACTATGACGTTCGCACGGATGGCGCTCCCGAGCTTCAGTTCGTCTGGGTGCCGGCGCATGCGGGCATGTTGGAGCAGGCGCTCGCCTCCGCCCGCTCCGCCGACGTGATCGTCGCCGTCGCAGGCATCACCAGCATGCTGGAGGGTGAGGAGATGAAGGTGACGCTGCCGGGATTCAATGGCGGCGACCGCACCTCGCTCGTTCTGCCTGCGCAGGAGCACGATCTCGTGGAGAAGCTGGCCGCCCTCGGCAAGCCGCTTGTTCTGGTGCTGACCAACGGCAGTGCGCTCGCCATCAACGACGAGAGCAAGCTGGCCGGCGCCGTGCTCGACGCCTTCTATCCCGGCGAGGAGGGCGGCACGGCCGTCGCACAGACACTATCGGGTCGCAACAATCCCTCCGGCCGCCTGCCCATCACCTTCTACACCGGAGTCGATCAGCTGCCGCCGTTCAAAGACTACTCGATGAACAACAGGACCTACCGCTACTTCACCGGCAGGCCTCTCTATCCGTTTGGCTACGGCCTCAGCTATACGAGCTTCGCCTACAGCGGCCTTCACATTGTCGAGAGCGCGATCCGGGCGGGCGAGCCGCTGAAGGCTCAGGTCACCATCACCAATACCGGAAGGCTTGCGGGCGATGAGATCGCGCAGGCCTATCTCACTTTCCCCAAAGTCCCCGGTGCGCCGCTCGTCGCCTTGCGAGGATTCGAGCGCATCAGCTTGCAACCCGGTGAATCGAAGACCGTGACCTTTACGCTCGCCGGCCGCGATCTCGGCATGGTCACCGCCGACGGGCAGCCTCGTATCTCCGCAGGGAAGTATCGCCTGTCCGTCGGAGGCGGCCAGCCCGCCTTCGACACCGGCGACGTCTCGGCCAACTTTGAGATCGTCGGGAACGAAGATCTACCCGATTAGGGAACAATTTATGAGCTACGCCATGCCAAACTCTCGACCTTCGCTCCCGCTCGGCCTGCTGGCCGCCGCTCTCGCGCTGCTCTCGTCGCCGCCGGCACGGTCGCAAACCGCCTCCGCCGGCGTGTATCCGCTCCGAGACGATGTCACGTGGACGACGCTCGGCAGCTCGGACGAGGACTCGATGCCGATCGGCAACGGCGACATCGCCGCCAATGTCTGGACCGAGAAGAACGGCGACCTTGTGCTGCTGATCGCAAAGTCCGACGCATGGTCGGAGCTCGGCAAGCTTGACAAGCTCGCCCGTATCCGCATTCACCTCGATGACAATCCCTTCGTCAACCGCAGCGACCTGCGGCAGACGCTGCACGTCGAAGACGCCAGCATCGAGATCGCGAGCGGCCGCAACCGCCTCACGGTGTGGGCAGACGCTAACCGCCCCGTACTGCATATCGTCGGCGACCTCCAGCGTCCTACGCGTGTCCTGGCGAAGCTCGAGCTCTGGAGAAACACAAGCCACACTTACAATGAGCCGTCTCCGGATCGCGGCAGCCTCTTCGGCCTCACCGGCTTCGGTCCGAAGTATCACGAGATCTCCATTCCGTTTGCGCCCGATACCGTGGCTCCTCCGTCCGGCAACCGGCTCGTCTGGTATCACTACAACCCTGACAGCATCTATCTCACCGTTCTCAGGGAGCAGCACCTCGAAAAGCTGAGGAACAAGTATCCCGACCCCCTGTTCCATCGCTGCTTCGGCGCGACGATGGAAGGCACAGAAATGCTCGCGACGGACGATCACACGCTGCAATCCACCGCCGCTGTTCGCCGCTTCGGCGTCTCGCTCGTCGCCGTCACGACCACTGCGCCCGATACCGACAGGGACTGGCAGGAAAAGATCGCATCGCTTATCGGCACAGTGGATGCAGTGCCGCTGCAGCGGGCCTGGAAGCAACATGCAGCATGGTGGGCTGCCTTCTGGAAGCGCAGCTGGATACAGCTCGGAGGCGGCGGCGATGCGCAAGCCGTCGAACAGGGCTACGTCATGCAGCGCTACATGATGGCCGCCAGCTCGCGCGGAGCGTATCCCGTGAAGTTCAATGGCGGTCTCTTCACCGTCGGGGGAGACATGCCTGCGGGAGTCGATTCGACCGAGAAGCTCCACAACCCCGACTATCGAAAGTGGGGAAGTGCGTACTGGAACCAGAACAACCGCCATCTTTACTGGCCGCTGCTGGAGACCGGTGACTTCGACCTCGTGAAGCCCTGGTTCGCCATGTACGTTCACGCCCTGCCGCTGGCCAAGGACCGCACCCGGGCCTACTACCATCATGGCGGGGCGATCTTCATCGAGACGATCGATTTCTGGGGCCTTCCCACACTTAATGATTTCGGATGGGACAACAAGACCGACGTCGTCCAGAGTCCCTTCATGCGCTATCACACGCAGGGCAGCCTTGAGGTCGTCGCCCAGATGCTTGACCAGTACGACCTCACGCAGGATGCGGCCTTCGCCCGCGACCAGCTCATTCCCTTCGCCGACGCAATCCTCACCTACTACGCCGAGCACTGGAAGACCGACGAGACGGGCAAGCTGCGATTGTTCCCCTCGCAGTCCATAGAGACCTACCAGTTGGACGCAACCAACCCCACACCGGACATTGCCGGGATCTACACAGCGGCACACCGCCTGCTGGAGCTTCCCCGGAGCCTCACCTCCGCGGCGCAGCGCAGCGCCTGGCAAAAGCTGCTCGCCGAGCTGCCCCCGCTGCCCCTGGGCAGGACGCACAATGGAAAGCTTCCGCCCTTCGGCACGGGCGATCCCGACGGCAAACCTGAGATCCTGCCCGCATCACTCTATGGAAAGACGAAGAACATCGAAAACCCCGAGCTCTATACCGTCTTCCCCTATCGCATCTACGGCGTCGGCAAGCCCGATCTCCAGCTCGCGCGCGACACCTATGCTGCGCGTCTCTTTCCGCTCAACTACTGCTGGGGACAGGACGGTGAGGAGGCCTCGCTGCTGGGGCTTACCGCCGACGCCCGCAAGGACGTGACGCGCGAGCTCACCAACTACGGCGATCAACGCTTCAAGTGGTTCTGGAACAAAGCGCTCGACTGGATACCCGATTACGACGACGGTGGCGCCGGCATGATGACGCTGCAGTCGATGCTGATGCAGGCAGATGGACGCCGCATTCAGCTTCTTCCCGCGTGGCCCCGGGACTGGACCGCCGACTTCAAACTCTATGCTCCTTATCAAACGACGGTGGAAGCTCACGTCGAACACGGACGCGTGACCATGCTTAAGGTAATGCCGGAGTCACGGCGCAAGGACGTCGTAATCCTTCCGGTATCACAGTGACGCTGACGACACGGCCGCTGTCGCCGACCGCCGGTTTCTCCCGGCTCGCGCGGGAAGAGAGGGACAACATTGCGTAGATTCGAGCTACTCGCCGCGGTGCTCGTATTTCTCGTCGGATTCGGCGCGCCATTGGCAGGCATCTCCCAGCAACAAATGCCGCTCGGGATCGGCGGCCCCGGACGTGTGAAGCTGAACTTCAATGCCGACTGGCGCTTCCTGCGCGGGGATGCCGCTGGCGCTGCCGCGCCGGGCTTCGACGACTCCGGATGGGAGCGCGTCGGCCTTCCCCACAGCTTCAGCATTCCTTACTTTCAGTCACCGTCGTTCTACGTCGGCTTCGGCTGGTATCGCAAGACGTTTACCCTTCCCGGCCAGCTCGCGGGTCGTCGTCTATCGCTGGAGTTCGAAGGGGCGTTCCAGGTCGCGGAGATCTTCGTCAACGGCCTACCTGTCGGCAAACATCGAGGCGGCTACACCGGCTTCGCGCTCGACATCACCGCAGCGGTGCATTCCGGACGCAACATCGTCGCCGTACGCGTAAACAACAACTGGGACCCGACCATTGCCCCGCGCGCCGGCGAGCACGTCTTCAGCGGCGGCCTCTATCGCGCCGTATGGCTGGTCGCCACCGACGCAGTCCACGTGCCCTGGACTGGCACCTTCGTCACCACTCCTGAAATATCCGACGCGTCCAGCCGTGTTGCCGTGGAGACCGAGGTGCGCAACGATACTCCCACCGCCGCATCGGTCACCCTTCATACGCAGATTCTCGACGCACACGACATTGCCGTCGCGACGTTGCCCGACAAGGTGCTGCAGGTCGGCGCCGGCAAGACCGCTGTCGCCTCCCAGCTCTCTTTCCCCATTGCGCATCCCAGACTCTGGTCTCCCGAGACGCCGGTGGTCTATCGTGCCGTGACAACCCTCAGCGTCGATGGCCGCGAGCGCGACCGCTTCGCCACAGAATTCGGCTTCCGCTGGTTCTCCTGGACAGCCGACAAAGGGTTCTTCCTCAACGGCAAACACCTTTACTTCAAGGGAGCGAACGTCCACCAGGACCAGGCCGGCTGGGGCGACGCCGTGACCAATCGCGCCATCGACCGCGACGTGCAGCAGATGAAGGATGCCGGCTTCGACTTCATCCGCGGCTCGCACTACCCGCACGATCCCCACTTCGCCGAGGCGACGGATCGCATCGGCATGCTCTTCCTCTCCGAGGTGCCCTTCTGGGGCACGGCCGGCTTCAAGAGCCCGTGGGCCGCCTCCGCGTACCCAACCGAGCCCGCGCAGCAGGACGCCTTCGATGCGAACGTCAAACAGCAGCTCGCGGAGATGATTCGCATCAACCGCAACCACCCGTCGATCGTCGCCTGGGGCATGGACAACGAGGTCTTCTTTACAGCGAAGGGAACACTGCCTCGTGTCCGTCAGTTGCTGCGCGAAGAGGTCGAACTCTCCCATCAACTCGATCCCACGCGCCCGGCCTCGATCGATGGCGCCCAGCGCGGCGAGATCGACCGCCTCGGAGACATCGCGGGATACAACGGCGATGGCGCGGTTCTTTTCCCGCATCCCGGCATTCCCAGCTTCGTCGCCGAGTACGGCTCGACGATCAGTGACCGCCCCGGCGTCTACGCTCCCGGCTGGGGAGATCTGCCGAAGACACCCGGTGCAAAGCCCGACATCCCCGGATCATGGCGTCTTCCCTGGCGCTCGGGCGAGGCCATCTGGTGCGGCTTCGATCACGGCTCCATCGCCGGCCGCAAATTCGGTTCGATGGGACTCGTCGACTACGAGCGCCTGCCCAAGCGCTCCTGGTTCTGGTACCGCAACGCCTATCGCGGTATTCCTCCACCTGTGTGGCCCCAGCCCGGGAAAGCCGCCGGGTTGACGCTGACCTCAAGCTCGCCGGTGATCCAGCGCGCGGACGGCACCGATGACGTGCAGCTCGTCGTTACCGTCGTCGACGCCGCTGGCCATCCGCTCAGTAATAGCCCTCCCGTGCGTCTCACCATCGAGTCCGGTCCTGGCGAGTTTCCCACCGGCCGCTCGATCGACTTCGCACTCGACAGCGAGATCTATATTCGCGACGGCGAGGCAGCTATCGCCATGCGTAGCTGGCAATCCGGCATCAGCCGCATTCGCGCATCCTCGCCCGGCCTTCGCGATGCGGTGCTCACCATCCGCACGCTCGAAGGGCCGCCCTTTCAGCCCGGCGTCACAGCTCTCGCGCCGGACCGCCGACCCTACCACCCTTCCAGTGAGCCGGATGCATCTGCGGCCGATCAGGTCTTCGGTCTCAACAGTCCGACCAGCGCCAGTTCCAGCGCACCCGGTCACTCATCGCAGCTCGCCGATGACGGCGACCCGGCGACCTTCTGGCTCGCTGCATCCGGCGACCCAGCCCCATCACTAACCATTGATCCGGAGCGCATCCTGGAATATCACAAGTTGCGGATCGTCTTTCCGGCAGCCGCGGCCTACGGCTTCACGGCAGAGGTTCGTGGAACCGATGGCCGATGGTCCGTGCTCGTGGCAGAGCCCGTCGGGTCGGACACCCGGCGCCAGCGGGAGATCGTAACGCCGCATCGCACGGGCGAAGCGCTGCGGATCACCGTCGAGGCTCCCCGAGGCGCTCCGCCAGGAATCGCCGAGGCAGCTATCGTCGGAGCGATTCGCAGTCGATAAGGATGGGGAGGAGGAGCGCCCAATGCGACGTTGAACGCCGACTGCGGCCGATCCACAATCCCATTGTTCCCACAAAGAGTCGTGGGCCAACGTCAGAGGTTTTCCGCGTCGTGATCAAAACGCTTCGTCTTGCTGAGTCCCGAAGCAGACGAGGCATAATCGAACTTTTAGTGTCAGGAAAGATGATTGCGATCGCTTGCTGATCTGTCGTTCCCGGCGTGCCGTAGCGCTGCTTCCGAATTCGATGTAGGAACGCCGGTGGTTCGGGCCGTATGCGTCGGCGGAGGAATTTTTGAGGAAGTCGTCTATCGAGGGTTCCTGTGCTACTACCTGGGTATGCTCTTTCCTCTTGTTCGGCTTACTGCACTTCTATCAGGATGGCGGGGAAGCGCATCAACCGCAGAGGCTTTGCGATGGGCGGGTTCTACATGGTCGGCGGGAATCTGTTGCTGCCGGTAGTGGCGCACATCGCTGCGAATATGCGGGTCCTCTTGAACTTCCCACCGGAAAGACGGCGGTGATAACCCAAAGTGCTTAGACGACCAGAGGCGGCTCTCGAGAAGTTGCGGACGCATCGTCGTCCAACCCGGAAGTCGGCCGGCCTTCATCCTCATTTGTTGCCGAATCGCCAAGCCGCTCATCGAGGCGCTCTCGGACTGGAAACGTGCATTGGCCTGTTGTCAACAGTCCTGAGTTTCAATCGAAGACGGATTACTTCCGACAAGCGGCCTTATTGGTATCGATCAGGATGAGCTTTAGCTTTTCCTCGGAAGAATCTCCTTAAGAAGGTCTCCGAGCTGTCGATATCCTTCATCCAGATTTGCATTCCTAAAGCCGTGCACGACGAGGTTTCTCGTCTCTAGACACGATCGCGCCACATCGAATTGTTCCATGCTCAGAACACCTTCCGAATAAAGCTGGCGGATCATCACGGCTGGTGCGAGACGCTCCAGCGGCAGTCCAGATTCTATGGACAACTTCCGAATGGCTTGTTCGAAAGCGATCCACAACAGCAAATAGGAAGCCTGCTGTTCGCCCATCAATTTCAGCCTTTCAGCATTCTCCATCCCGGTCTGAATTTCAGCCCAGGAGGGATTGTCAGCTTCATCTCGCAACGGAATTTCGGCGAGATCCCGTTCTGTGACCAAAACAAAACGCCAACCTTCGTGTCGCCGTGTCTCCTCTATAACATCTCGCAGGCGCTCGTAAGATACGCCAATGTTGACGTCGGATTTCACTTCTATGATGAGGTTCAGATTGTCTTTGCGAGCGAGAATATCGGGACGGTAGCGGCCGAGATCGAAAGGGATCATCATCGGTTGCGGATCAAAAAAGACCTCGTAACCTGCTTCACGATAGTGTTGGGCCACCCGCTCTTCGAGCATGGAGTGCGCTTGTGCGGGTTTCATAGGTAATCCTCCAAGGGCTGAGAAGTGGACAGCTTAACGTAAACACATTCCTGCCCAGTGGTAATGCCCGCAACCAAGAGGTTTGGCAAACGGGTGAGGTCGAATGTACCTAAGAGAGATCTTCTGTGGCTTTCAACGTCAGAGATCAACGCATCATCTGAGAACACCAGACCTACTAAGGCGTCCTGAATGGGCTTTACGATGTTGTCCGTGTCTGGAGGTGCGAGGTCGTACAAGTAGACGAGAATCAGCTCAAGGTTTCCACTGCCAATAACCGCGCCCTGCCAGACCTTTGCTGCCTCGGCGGCGACGTAGTTTTTCCAAGCCTGCAGGTTCGCGCGATTTCGGGTTTGGAGCGAAACCGGACGTCGCGGAATAAGAAATTCTAGGGTCGGCATCGGCTTGATCCCTTGGTCACGCGATCGCATCGGAAGCATAGTGGGGCCTACGCCGCATTGCATCTACAATAAACCCAACGAGACCACCGGCTTAAACCGACATCACCAACGCCTCTAAGTTTCGGGTGATCTTTCTGGAATGGTGATCTTGGTTAGGAAGCTCTTCGCCCATGTGCGCGTGCCAGTCAGATAGCCGATCCCGTGTACAACGGTCTTGGACTGGTTGTGACCGGTTTGCCTAGCTATCACTCTCAGAATGGTTGATCGTGCGTTTCCTGCTCGACGTATACATCTGCACTCTGTCCAAGGATTGTTTCCGCCGCATCAAGGATCTCTGTGTGAATTGACATTCTCTCAATCTACTAATCCGCACTAACGAGGCTGCCATTTTGGATTTGATGAGTACTGTGTCTTGCTCGCCAGCAGCGGTTCGTCCGCTCTGAGGCGCGCTATCAGTTCGTCCGGCGATAGGATTTCCTCAGTGGAGATCTCGCGGGCAAAGAACTGGATAAACGGTTGCCACTTCGCGGAAGCTGTCGTTGACAAGCAGTGATGACCGAGCGGTACTGGGCGCTCTGCCCAGGCATTGTGAGCGTGATCGGTTTCGCAGGCCAAGAGCCATAGATGGCGGACCCCACGCGGAAGGGCACCGGCCAATTCGTCCCATTCGATGATGTCGCTAAGTTCTGGGGTACGCACGGGTGCAATGCCGGTCTCCCCTGCATGACTATAGATGCAGAGAAATGAATTCACTGGATCTACCGAAAGATTCCAGGCCCTGATAGCTGGGAGGAACGAAGCTTTGGATTGATGGATTTCACCCCGTATCGCACCTTGGTGAGCAGCAATTGTTTCTGCGGAGTTCCAAGCCGCCGCTCTAGTTCCATCGCCTTTGTAAATGAAAACTGCTGCGGGTAGCCCTTCTGCACCGATTACCAAGCTCCTTCTCCTTATCCGAGTCTTGAACTGCCTTTCTTGCTGCCACGATGGGCTCAAGTATGCGGTTATCACAGGGACGATAACAGCGCGTTAGCGGCGTTGTCGCCGATGTTGCTCTTCGGTTTACGCAAAATCGGCAACGCGCTCATCCATCACACTCCCTTTGATAGATCTACGCCGAGCTCTCTTTCCCTATCGATGCTCCGCAGGCTCCGCAACTGCTCGTCGCCACTGTACATCGGTCATCGGTGTCACGAATCGGACGACCTGCATGCGGCCGTTCACTTCGTCGCTAAAGGAAAACTCCTGAGGGCCGCCGAGCACAAAGAAGTGGCCGGGCCGATCCATGTAGACGCGCTCCGGCGCATTGCCAGCGGGCATTTCCACAGCGAGGCCATGGGGTGATGGGACAAACCGGATGGGTCCGAAGGCGCCGTAGTATTTTCCGGCTGTCGAGGCATCAAAAGGCATGAACGCGTGCGGCTGCTGGCGAAAGTCGGGCCAGCCGTATACCGTGGATGCACTGCGTAGCAGCTCTTCGACGAGGGCGCCAGCGCTGCTTCCGTTGGACATAACAACCAGACCGTTCTTCCTTCCCTGAAAAGTAGGCAACCATCTCGTCGTGGAAGATGCCTGAACCTCCGTGTTCCATGAAATGCGCGCCGGGCTTGCCTCCGATGACGAACCCGAGGCCCTGCAACATGCCGGGCATCATCTGCGGACCGGGAGTGAGCATTTGCCGGAGGGTCGACCGCTTTAGGATTCCCGAGGATTTGCCGTCGTACTCCCGCTGAAGTTCGATCAGCAGCTTCGCCATATCGGTTGGCGTAGACCAGAAGCCCCCGGCCGCAGCATTCGAGTTGTAGTACTTCCGCGGTGGAATCGCGTGATCTCCCAGGTATGCCGTTGCGGCGCGGCGGGAAAGTTCCTCGGAAAGGGGAACGTCATAGCTGCTGTTGGTCATGCCTGCGGCGTTCAGAACGTTTGCGCGTACGAAAGATGCGAAGCTCTCGCCGGTGACATCTTCGATCAGGAGTTGAAGAACTTCATATCCTCCATTGGCGTACCGGAATTTTCCTCCAGGCGATGCCTCAATTCGCACGGCCGGTGTTCGCGAAGGAGGGATACCATCGAGATCGTTGAGCAGTGTTGGAAGCGGTTTGGAGGCGTCGTACAGCTCGCCATCGTGTGTTCCGATGCCGGATGTGTGCGTGAGTAGCTGGCGCACCGTGACCGTCTTCGCGCCGGGAAATGGACTGTCAGGAAGCCTCCAACGCTTCAGATAATCGTTCACGTTGTGGTCGAGATCGATCTTCCCCTGCTCATACAACTTGAGGACGGCAAGCGCGGTGACCGGCTTGCTCATGGACTCCGCGGAGAAGAGCGTACACGGCGTTACTGCAGGGCCTCCCAGCGCCGCCACTCCATACCCACGCGCCCAATCCAGATGCCCGTTGTGAATCGCCGCGATACTGACGCCCGGAACGTGGAGTTCCGTCATTCGCTGCAACAGATCCGCGTGAATCGCAGGCTGACCTGCCAGAAAGTACATTGGGGCAAGATTGCGTTCTACTGTGTCGGCACGCTGTTGCCAATTCATCTCGACGGGATGATCCTGGCAGCAAGCCACGCGACACAGGGTCACGACGACTATGCCGGCAATTACACGAGCAGCGGGTCGTTTCATGAGACCTCATGGATCAGCTGATTTCGCCCAGATGCACTTATTGAATCTTTGTGCTGATGTTGGTCACAGAACATTCGACGTCTTTTTGCGGCGGCAACGTCGATCATCGGTATATAGGTGACTCGGCGTGCTAGTTGGCGGTGGGGCGGTCAATGCTGTCAATGACGAGGACCTCAATTGGGGCTTTGGTGGGAACGATTGCGAGGCCGAGTCCTTCCTTGAGTGCACCAACGAGTGAGGGAGTATCGGCCGTGTTGGCAGCAGTGTCAGTTAGGGGAGCCCAGGCGAGATTATTTATGTCGAAGGAGCCGGTGAAGCCGGTGCGGTCAACGATGGGACGATCGCTAATGTTGCCGGCGACGACGCGGATGAGCAGCGGCATTTTGATGGCATGTGCGTTGATGACCCAGCTACCGTCGCTTTTCGGCGTGCTCATCATGGTGCCGGGCGGCAGGCTGCCAGCTGAATGAGAGGGGACTGGCGGGTCGCCGGGTTTGGTTTCGGGCGGCGCAACGACGGGGGTTATCTTCATACCGCCCTTTGCAGGAACGAGGGCATAGACCGGAAGGATGCGCGTTTCGAAGTGCGCCTGAAGATGGAATCGGGCAACGAGAAGAGACTGCTGCATCATCCGGATGCGGTCGGCGCGTTGCTCGCGTGACATTTTCTGAAGAGCTGCTGCGAGGTCGTCCGGAATCTTGCCGCTGATGCGATAGGCGTCCTTGTTGAGCCAATCCGGGCCGCCGATGACCTGTGCAGGATAGATCGCTCGGTAGGCGTTCATGATGTAGCGACGAATGCTCAGCGGGCTGAGAGAGACGCCGGGCGGGAGCCGGACAAGGGTGCTGGCTGTTTCGGGATCAATCGGGTTAATGGTGGCGACTTCGTAGGAGGGGTACGGGCCGGGAGGGTGGAAGAGCAGCAATTCGGGTTTGAGCTGATCGGTTTGCGGAGAGCGGATGCTCGCGAATGCAGCGTTGCTCGTCGAAGGTTCGAATGGGAACCCGGAGCTTTCTCCTGCCGGCGACGGCGTTCCGGGAGTTGCGTTGCTGGCCGCGGGTGTCGCGCCGAAGAATTGAGAGGCGTTTGAGAGTTTGGCAGGACGTTTCGGAGCGGCATTCAACGCCCACATGCAAAGAAGTAGCTGCATCGAGGATGCGATGAAGCCGAGCCCGAGTTGCACCGGAGTAAACCCCGCATAACGAACAGCGACGTAACTGCCGGCAAGGAATGAGGGACGTGGGGCCGGAGCGGGATAGGCTGCGAGGGCGATCCATTGACGGGCAAGCGAGACGGCTGCGTCGAGAAAAAGGTGAGTGAAGCCGAGCGTATTGGTAGCGTCTTCGAAATCCAGCGCCATGTCGCGTTCGAACTCAGCGCGAAAAGAGCCCGGGTGAAGGCGAAGAAGCAAGTGATAGATACCGCGACGAAGGGTATGCATTACGACCGCCGTTCGGCGAGCCGAATGGAGCGGCGCGCGTGACGGAGGACGTCCGTGAGCCGGTCGGTCTCCGCAGAGAGGACGGCGAGGCCCAGAGTTGTAATTCGAAACATACGCCGGGCGCCGGTCTCGGGGTCCTCAGGCTGAGCCTCCTCCACGAGGCCCGCGGTTAGGAGCTTCTTCAGGTTGTCGTAGAGAGTGCCGGGACCGATCTTGTACTGGCCACCGGACTGGCGTGCGGCCTCGAGCATGATGCCGTAACCGTGAAGCTCGCCTCCGGTGAGCGCTAACAGAACGTGCAACGTAGCGGGCGAAAGAGGGAGATGATCCTGAACGTCGGAAGGCATATTCGGAACGCAATATATCGGTTTCCGAATTACAGTCAAATCCTGGGTACCTGAACCCGTTTGGGACCACCAAGGTACAGCGCGGTTAGTCGCCTCTGATGAATGCAGTCTCGTGGGTTATGGATCATCGCCCATGCACTCGGCAATGGTCAGTCGTACCGAGTTGAAGATGTCGAAAGTGTCAATCCATTGTGCCGTTTGCCTGCGAGGCTGCATCAGCGGCGAATCATCGCGGGTGCGGAGCCACTGGCTGATCCAGACGTATCGACGTCGTGTTGGAAGGAACTTCGACTGGCACGGCGTGCAGCAGGTACGGCATCAGCACGGTGGTGTCAGTCCAGCGCAGCGTCCAGCCATCCTCGATCGCGACCACGAGATATTTTCCCGGAATCACCTCGCGGAAGGTAAAGCCTCCGTCCAGGTCGCTCTGGTCGCGCCGGAAGAGCTCCGCGCTGGTATCACCGCCCGCGGGAACAAGCACCACCATCGCCCCCGGTACCGGTTTGCCGTTGCGCTGAACCACTCCAGAGACGCTCACCGGAGCGGCGGATAACGCAATCGTGAGAGCGAGTTCCTGGCCGCTGGTGAGATTCACGCGGCGTGTCTGGAGCGGCTGCCCGTTCTCGAGAATCGCGGCGATCGGCTTGGAGCGCCCGCCTTCGGAGAAAGTGAACCGGTACGTGCCTGGTGGCACGTTTGGAAACTCGGCCGTGCCGTCGTTTCCGATCTTTCCAACCATAGCCTGGCCGCCATCGACCGACCACAGCAGGATTTGGCTCCCTGGGCTCGCCGACATTCCGCCGCGTTCGCGAACGGCAACGGAGATCTTCCCTGGCGGTGTTTCGGGTGGACTATCGAGCGTGACCGAGCTGGTGCTCAAATCGACGGGTGCAGAGCGAATCGGAAAGCCGCCGTTCCCCGTCTGCTGAACGACGTACTCGCCGGCGGCAAGGCCGGTGATCGTTGCAACGCCATTCATGAACTGGGTCTGCGCCGGCACTGGTTCCGACTCCCCGAAGACCGTGCGTGTAAGCTGCGGGAATCGGAAACCCCGGCCTTGCTGCTGCGGATCGGACAGTGCGCGCACGGTGATCGAGAGCGCGTGCTCAGCTGTGAGCTGCATGTCGCCATCGGCCTCTTCGCCAGCGTGCAGCACAAGTGGCGATGCTTCGTCGGAGGATAGCGCGTGCGGATAAAACGTCAGAGGATACGCCACGTCGAGCGCGGGATCGATGTTCTCGCGGTACCACATGAAAATTCCCGGCTGCTCCGGGGCGGGATGCACGGCATACCACGGAGTGGCTGTCACGGAGAGAAAGTAGGTTCCGGGAGCGAGGTCAATGAACTCGTACTCGCCACTGCTGTTGGTCTCGGCGTTGCGAAAGCGGCGCACGCGTTGGGCCTCGGGCGCCTGTGGCAACTCACGATAGAGCGTGACGTTCGCGTGCTCTATAGGCTCGCCGGCCTGGTCGACAATATGACCGGAGATCGAAGCGTCACGCTCCAGCTTGAGCTGCAGGCCTTGCGTGTTGAAGTCGGCGCCGGTAACGATTGCCGTGCCAAAGCCGTCGTGATCCAGATACGAAGCCGCGAGATAACCCTTGGCGCGCCCGGTCAGGCGGTATCTGCCCGCGGGTACGGAAGCAAACCGGAACCTGCCCTGGTCGTCCGCGGTTACGGTGCTAAAGACCTGATTGGCCACAATATCGTAGAGAGTGATCACAGCATGGCTGAGCGGCCGGCCGTCAGTGGCACTCGTCACGGTCCCGGAGACGGTGTCGCCCGCCCGCTCTGAGGCAACTGGCCGCTGTCCTGCTGGATCCTGCGGGCGCAAATCTTGCGCAAAGCTTCCAGCGCTCAGCAGAAGCAGGAGACTCGCGGCGAACGTCGCGTACAGCCGCCAATGGATCGCAGATCTGACGGCCATCGTCACGGTTCCTCGGGTGCTATCTGCTCGACGAACGGCGCATCCGCTTGAGCCTGCTGCCCGGGGATCAGTGTCACGGTAGAGCCGATCCCGGCATAAGCCTGCATCGCGTCGGCGTCGCGATAGGGGATATCTTGCGGGAACAGCGGACTAGCCATTAGCAGGTAGGTTCCGGGCGGCACGGCATCCAGTTTGAACCTGCCATTGAACGCAGTGCCTTGCGTAAAGCGTCCCGAGGAATCGGTTGGGAAGAGAAAAACAAAGCAAGTGCGCGGAGGCGCACCGCTGAATCCTGTGACGCTGCCTGTCAGCGTCGCGAAATCATCACGCACAGTCACCTCAATGGGATCCGGGTGCGCGCCCGCGTCCACCACCAAGGGTTGGTCGAGAAGATTTATGCCGCCAGAGCTCACCGATGCGGCGTAGCCGGAGAAGCCAGGCATCGTCTCCACGAAATAGCGACCCGGCAGTACATTCTCAATCGTCAACTCGTCGGGAGTTTCGGCATTCGGACGGCTGCCCGCTCCTGGGCTCCCCGGCTCTTTAGGGCGCAGGAAGACGTTCAGAAACCGCTGATTGGTTTCTTGCTGCTGCGTCAGTTCCATGTGAACGTTCACCGTGATGGAGGCCGCTGGGCTGAGAGCAATCGGGGCCGTGCGCAGGGGCCCGCCGGCAACCTGAATCGGAACGACGGCAGAGGTGATCGGCGGCGGACCGAAGTGCATGATAAGAAGCGTATAAGCGCCGTTGGGCAGCGTACCCTCCACGGCTTGGGTTCGCGCGTTGAATCCGAGTCCAAATCCGTTGAAGCCACCACTATCGAGCACGCGCACGTTCACACCAGCTTCGGATCCGGAGAGCGATAGGGGCACGCTGACCGGGTAGTACAAGGCCGCCTGCAGGTGAAGGTCCGCCTGTAGTGTTTCGCCGTTGTGCACCTGCAGCTTGCCCGCCTCGGCGAGGTCGCGAACGTCTCCCAGAAACAGCGGAGGGTACTGCCGGGTCGGTTCGAAGCGCGGCCGCACCAGCGGCTCGTCGCCGCGCCACTCGGCGCTCATTACCGTGTACTCGCCGGGGCGAAGGTCCTCAAAGCGGAACCTGCCACGGCTGTCGGCAGTCTGCATGCCATTCTGCACCCACTGATAACGTCCTTCCTGTACCTGACGGTGCAGCAGCATAACCCGAACTCCGAATGGAGCGCCGGATGTGTCCGTGAACACAATCCCTTGGATAATGCCGGCAGGCATCAGCTTCAGTTCTACCGGACTCGAGCCAAGCGTCGCGTCGAGCGGCAGCATGGTGGGTTGCTGCGGTGGCAAATAGCCAGGCTTGCTTGCAGTGAGCATAAGGTTTGCCCCTGAGCCGAACCCTGCATTTGGACCGACGACCCCCCGGACTGTCGAAGAATCCTGAGGCCGGACAGGAACGTCGATCACTAAGCTGAAATGCCCTCTGCTATCCGTCATGGTGGCGAGCCGGCGGTCCAGCGACGTCACGAGAGCTCGAGGAACCGGCTTGCCGGTAAGCGCATCTTCTACAGCACCCTTCAGGCGATAGACCGTATCCTCCGTTGGGGCCTGGGCGCGAGCCGCGAATGGCGCGCCAATGGTCACAACAAGCAAAAGCGCAGACGAGACGAGAATCATCCTGCGGGCGCCATACGCACACGTGCTTTGCATCCTGCCACGATCATCGCGCGTCCGCGGGCATCAGACAACCAGAAATGCGCACGCGCTCGAACGGGGTCCTTCGCGAAAAACAGTTGCGAAGCCCCCTACAATCAGCCACCAAATCGAGAGCAGTTAAGGCCGCAATCGGTGCAATCTGCTGATTTAGCGGCGACGCGCATATATTCTTCCTGAGACATGGACATTGAAGAGCCATCAAGTAGTGAGAAATCGCCAAAGTGCCCATCGAGACTTGATCGGCAACTGGAGCTCAGGCCCGGCAGGCTCTTCGTCTCGCACTCTCCGAGAACGCTCCATCTCCGTTCTGGGGCAATACAATTCAGCACTCTTCCCTGGGAGGGTATCGTGCAAATTGCGGCGGGCTGGTTGAGGAAGCACTGGGTTCCGTATGCCGTCGTCGCGCTGATCACTATCCAGGTCGTGCAGTTCACGTTCGTGGTGCATCGCGAATCGCTAACCTGGGACGAGGGTGATCACTGCTTTTCCGGTTACGTGATGTGGAAGACGGGCGACTACGGCCTCAATCCTGATCATCCCGCGCTGGTCAAGCTTCTTGCCGCAGTGCCCACGCTCGGGAGAAAACTCTGGACGCCGTAGCTCCAGGGTCCATTTTTTCAAAGCAGAGGCCTATCTCGACGGCCGTGACTGGATTCGCGCTCGACCCCAATCAAAGCAGAGAGCAAGAACGCGGCGTCACTCTGTAACAATTGCTTGATATCCCATTCCCCGCAGACAAGTGCATCTGCTTTCCTTCGACGAAATAGAACCGACCAGGCGGTGGATCCTGATGGCTCCATTCTCTTTCAGCCACAACACTCCACAGCGAAAGTCCTGCGATAACCAACACGCAAAATCTGAGTCTCGTCGCAACAATTCGAACCGTGGGCCGGGTGCAGGAAGTCGGCCAAATTGGCCGATCTAACTAGTGATCGAACGAACGGAAACCTTCAACGCGGCTGTCGCCACAGGGTGCTGCACTCATACGACCTAATGGGCGCAAGCGGCTCGCCCAGGCCAATTGCGACTCTAAGGCTAATGTCGAAACGCCGGACTTGCAACCGGAGATCAAAGAAATGGCAGAATTTGTCGGAACTATGTCTTTTCAGACATCATAGATGCCGATAGCCTCAATACGGGAGAGTGCCTTGGCACGCGAGCGCAGAATCGGCTTCTTTGTTTACAACGGTCTCACCACTCTTGATCTCACCGGTCCGATGGATGCGTTCAAAGCCGCGCTGAATGCCGATGGAAGCCACGCTTATGAGCTCGTCACGATTGGCACCACCGAACAGCCCGTAACCGCAGAGAACGGCCTCAGGATCCTCCCATCGTCGACACTTCGTAGGGTGCGCAGTCTGGACACGATTTTCATTCCAGGGGGACAGGGACTCCGTGAGCCAGCGCCGAGCAATGCAATTTCGAAGTGGCTTCTTCAGCACCACCCCACTGTCCGACGCGTCGTTGCCATTTGCACTGGCATATACGGCGTTGCACCGTCCGGATTACTCGACGGCAAGCGGGTGACCACGCATTGGCGCTTCGCTCAGGACGTGCAGCTTCGTTTTCCAAGGCTCAAAGTTGACGCCTCACCGATCTTTCTTCGAGATGGGAAGTGCTACACGTCGGCCGGCATAACTTCTGGCATCGATCTTTCGCTCTCGTTGATTGAGGAGGATCTCGGAAGAGCCGCAGCACTCCTGGTCGCTCGCGAACTCGTCGTCTTCCTCAAGAGACCCGGCGATCAAGAGCAATTCTCGGAACCCCTGCAATTCCAGACCCAGGCGACTGACAAAACCGGCGACTTGGCTGCTTGGATTGAGACTAATCTCGGCAGACACTTGTCCGTACCCGTCCTTGCAAAAAGAGCATGTCTATCCGACCGCCATTTTGCCCGCCATTTCAAGAACAGTTTTGGCCTCACGCCGGCTAAATATGTGGAGCGGGCGAGACTTGAACGCGCGCGGAAACACTTGTGCGAAACCGAGCACAGCGTGGAAAAGATCGGCCGTGCAGTTGGATTCGCTAGCGACGATGCCTTCGGTCGGGCGTTCCAGCGCAGGTTCAAAGTTTCTCCCACCAACTACCGGAATACCTTTGGCCCTGAAGGCAGGTCCGCAACTCAATGACCGTGTGTTCGCATATATCGCGGAGAAGGTTCACAGGCCTAAGCGCGTGTGCTCTGATTTCATGCTGGAGCGCAGTCTCTCGCGGTCAATCTATGTCCGGCGCACTGTTGGGCCGCTGGTCGGGAGCCATGACTCGTGAAGGGCAATCGATTCCCATCCAATTTTCTTTCGCGAGGAAGTCACATCCGAGGTCCAAACCCTACTACTGTCCAATGGATAGACAGGTACGATCCAACCATCCGGGAACTTGTCCCATTTGTGGGATGCCCTTTGTGCTGGAGAATTCAACCATTAGTGCCTCCTTCACTTCCATGACTCAGGCAGTGATGGATTATCCACTTGAAGAAGTGAAGGTGGATGGCCATACCTTTCAGGCGCTTCTCGGAGAAACCATCATCCTTGATGGCGACGCCAACGGAGATGTGCTTCAAGGAACATTCAAGGACGGCGAAGCAACTGGTACGTTCGAACTGCACCGCGTGCCGGCGGAGGGCTTGCCCTACGATACGCAAACAGTAACGTTCCGCAATGGAGATATCACATTGGCCGGAACCGCCTGCCTTCCGAGGACTGCCGGAAAGCATCCAGGTGTTGTGCTCTTGCATGGTAGCGGCGCCCAATCGCGATGGGGCACGAATCGCTATATCGCAGATCTCTTTGCAAGGTCCGGCATTGCGACTCTTGTTTATGACAAGAGGGGTTCGGGCGAATCGACCGGATCATGGGAATCGTCCACCTATGACGATCTCGCTCGGGATGCAATGGTCGGTATCGACGTGCTGCGATCATTTTCCTCCATTGATCCCAGGAAGATTGGACTCCACGGACACAGCGAAGGAGGCATCGTCGCACCTGTAGCTGCGAGCCTTGCTCCGCAGAAAATTGCATTCATCGTTGCAGAGGATACTGTTGCAGGCCCGGTCTACCAGCAAGACTTGTATCGAACTCGGCTGGCGCTGCAGAGTTCAGGCTTCAGTTCACAGGAAATCGCTACAGCCAATCGGGTCTACGCACTCTTTATCGATGTAGCGCGTGGTGCAAGACCCAGAGCGGACTGGACTCAAGCCGTACTCGAAAACCAGAAGCAAGCATGGTTTCAGTGGTTAGGTCTGCCCGGTGACGACTCCTGGATATGGAAGCGTTATCCAAAGATCGGAAACATTGACACTCTTCGTTATTGGCAGAGAGTTCAGGTACCGGTGCTCTTGATCTATGGTGAGCGAGATCATCTGGTTCCTGTTGATGAAAGCATTCGCAGGATCCAAGCCGCCCTGCCTCATCCTAATTCGAACAACAGTGCATTCATCGTTCCAAATGCACAGCATAACTTGACGATTCAGCCACAGCCCAAGTTGCCGTTCTTCTGGTGGAAGACAGCGCCAGGTCTGTACGCCCTGATTGCCGATTGGGTACTTACTACAAATTGCCAGGTAAAGCTCTGAGTCATCTTGCATGTCCGAGCCGAGAAGCCGCGAAACACTAAGAACGGAGCAGCTCAAGATCAAGGACGATAAGAGAAGCAAACAACGAACCGTTGATCGGGGCGCATGCCTGCAGGTCAGAATTCAGATCGCCTAATGGCTTCTTTCACTTTTGAGCGTGCGTTGCTCCCGGAATACGAACTCAATAGAAGTCGGCAGAGCTGGTGCTTTAGAAACATCCAGTCTCACCTCTCTTAATCACTTCCGAAAGGCCTACATATCCTTACCAATCGGCAGCCAGGGCGCTGGAAATGAAATGAACGAGAGTAACGAGCGGGGCAAGCCTCAACTTTGAGCAAGAGCGGCGATGATCCTGCATTCGCGGCTGAGCGTTTTCCGTTACAAGACGAACGGAGCCGTCGAAGCTCGGCAGCCAGACGTCTCAGATCGGCGATTTTCGCCTCCACCTCCCTGAGATGACCCGTAGCTACGTCACAGACATTCGCACACGTCGGCGACCCGGCGGCAGAAAGCAGCAGCATGTTCTTGATCTGCTCCAGAGAGAAGCCGAGGTCGCGGCATCGGCGCACGAAGTGCAGGCGCTCCAGGTGCTCGCGAGCATACACACGATAGTTGCCAGTCGTTCGCTCGCATACAGGCAGCAGACCGGCCCGCTCGTAGTAGCGGATGGTGACAACTGTGACGCCGGTACGTTTCGCCAGGTCGCCGATTCGGAAGGTTGAGTCATATTGACTCTATAGCCACTATAGGCTTTAGCGTAATTGCATGAAGTGGCGCGCGCTCCTGCTATTCGTTTCGGTTGCTACGGCTTCGCTCGCCCAGACGCCCAAACAGAAGGAACATCCGCTTGACGACGACCCGGCGGTCACTGGTGGAGCTGACGGTCTCCATGTATGCAGCGCTCACTGCATATAGTCCTGCACTGCTTGCCTTCGGTCCCGATGGCCCAGTTGAAGTTCTTTCAGCGACAGCAGTAATTCTGCAGTGGCTTCCGCGCTTTCCCTCCCGGAGCGCCAGGCTGCACAGATCGCCGCTGTATTGCTGTTCGTGCCCGCCGTCGTAACGGGTATCGCAACCGCTTCATTCATTCTTAGGCAGCATCCGCAGATCAGTTGCGCGGGGATAGGCATTGCCGCGGTCGCGCTTGCCGTGATGCCATTACTGGCCTGGGCAAAGCGACGAGAAGCACGACGGAGCGGAAACAGCGCCCTTGCGGCCGATGCGGTCCAATCGGCGACATGCGCATACCTAGCTCTGATTACCCTTTGTGGTCTTGCCGGTCATGCTATCTTCGGCGTCGTCTGGTTCGATCCACTGGCTGCGCTGATAGCCGTTCCCATCCTTGTGAAGGAAGGCAAGGATGCGTGCGTGGGCACAGTTGCGGGTGTTGCTGACAGACAAGGGACACGCATGTTGTCACCGCGCTCTAGGTACCGAGAAACGCTCTTGCCGTTAGTAATGCTTCTGGGTCGGCGCCAAATCGCCAATGCACTCTTCGGCACGGGATTAAGCGACAAGTTGGCGTCACGGAAGTAATCAATGCCTATCCAGATCTCGCACGAACAGAATCACACTAGGTTCTCGATCCTGGTGGCACTTTTGGTGGCACTTTGTTCCAGAGAACTGTGCGATCCGGTGCGAACATTTGCGAGATACATTCCTTCATAAGCTGTTTATTTACCGATTGTTATGCTGCTGGATGCAACTCGGTGCAACTCGACGCTAAAGAGCCGAAATCGGACTTAAAATCCGCAGCTGATATTTATGCCTTGATAAAGGCGAGCAGGTCTGTGTTGATTTGCTCTGCGTTTGTTGTTGGCATTCCATGCGGAAAGCCAGGATAGAATTTCGTCTCCGCGTTCTTGAGCAGTTTGGCTGAGAGCGGCCCGGCATCAGCGAAGGGAACGATCTGGTCGTCCTCTCCATGCATCACAAACGTGGGCACATCAATCTTCTTGAGGTCTTCGGTGAAATCGGTCTCCGAAAATGCCTTAATGCAGTCGTATTGGGCCTTTATCCCACCCATCATGCCTTGGCGCCACCAGTTGTCCCGAATACCCTGAGAAATAGTGGCTCCCGGGCGGTTGTATCCGTAGAACGGAAGAGTGATGTCCTGGTAGAACTGGGCTCGATTCTTCGCTGTGCCCTCGCGAATCTTATCGAAGACTTCGATCGGTGTTCCGCCCGGGTTCTTGTCGGACTTGACCATGATTGGCGGAACAGAGCTGATCAACACGGCCTTCGCAACTCGCCCCTTGCCGTGCTTCGCTACATACCGAGCAACTTCTCCACCTCCGGTTGAGTGGCCGATATGAATGGCGTCTCGAAGATCGAGCTTCTCGACCAGTTCGGCGACGTCGGCGGCATAGGTGTTCATCTCGTTTCCGGCGACCGTCTGAGTGGACCGCCCATGTCCCCTCCGGTCGTGAGCAATCACTCGAAAGCCGCGCTCGAGAAAGAACATCATTTGAGCCTCCCAATCGTCTGCTGAGAGCGGCCAGCCATGGTGGAAGAAGAGGGGTCGACCACTGCCCCAGTCCTTGTAGTAGATCGTAGTGCCATCTTTTAACGTGATCGTGTCCATCTTCTTCTCCTGATTTTGCATTTGGATTTGCGTCGCCCCGACCGCAGTGCATGGGTAGGTAGATACTTGTATCAATTCGGCGAACTGGCTAACAGAGGTCGGATATGACATTCTCAGGGGCAAAACAGACATTCGAGCCAACCAGGAGTGGAGCTGAAATCGGGATACTTCTTTATCCGAACGCGCAGCTCGCAGCCGTTCATGGACTGACGGACCTATTTTGCGCCGCGAATACCATTCACCTCGCCCACGGCGGGTCATCTTGCGGAGAAATTTCGGTCAGCCACTGGAGACTTGACGAAAAGTCCAGGCGAATCGGGCGAATCTACACGACCCATCCCGAGCGCACCCAGGAGCTCGCGGTTCTCATTCTTCCGCCGAGTATGGGGGTTCCCAGCGGCAGCGACCCTATACGGGAGCGACTTTGTCATTGGCTGAAAGCAAGGCACGCTGAGGGTGTAGCACTTTGTTCAGTGTGCGCGGGAGCCTTCCTCCTGGCGGAAACAGGTTTGTTGGATGGCCGAACAGCCACGACACACTGGTCTCACGCAGAAGAAATGGAACGTCGATTTCCGAAGATCAGGATTGAGACCCAAAATTTGCTCATCGATCATGGAGATATTTTCACGGCCGGAGGTGTTATGGCGTGGCTCGATCTGGGTCTCCGATGGATCGAAAAATTGATGAGCCCAACGGTGATGTTGGGGGCAGCGCGATTCTTCGTCATAGATCCGCCGCGTTGCGAGCAGCGCCTCTATGCCATCTTCTCTCCAAACCTGCTTCACGGTGACCCCAAAATTCTGCAGCTTCAACACTGGATTCACTCCCATTATTCGGAAAACCTATGCGTTGCAACGATAGCGAGATCTGCCGCTATGGGAGAGCGCACTCTGCTGCGCCGGTTCCAACAGGCAACCGGCCTCAAGCCGAGCGAATATTTTCGGAACGTTCGCGTAAGCAGGGCACAAGAGGCGCTGGAGTTTTCAACTCACACCGTCGAAGAGATTACCACCATGGTCGGGTATCGCGACTACAGTGCGTTTCGTGAGGTATTCAAGAAGGTTATTGGGCTGACTCCCACAGAATATCGCAGTCGCTTCGGACTTGTAGGGACTCGTCGTAGGTAAATGTACGAGGTGACAATTCGGAAGTTGGCGTTCGCTCTCGGTTGTTGCCAAATCGCCAAACCACATTCGAGCCCATCGATTCTCGAAAAGTGGAGTGGCCTGTTCTCGCCATCTGAGAACGATTGCTCTTGGTTCCGAGAAGCCGGCTTATGAGGGCTTAGCACATCGAAAGCAATCATCGCTACTTCTTCATCGGAACGCCCTGAAGGCAATCTCAACGATGCGCTTAAGCTCCGCACGGTTCTTTCCTGATCGCGCCGCAAGTCTGAGACCCGCAAGAGTGGTATCAAAGAAGTCTGCGAGCCCCACGATGTCGGCATCTTCCGGAAGCTCTCCTTCCGCTTTTGCTCGTCTGAGATTTGCTACAAGGAGTCGACGCTGTGCTTTGGCATTCCCTTGGCCCTGCATGGCCTGTAAGACCTCCTGATCCTGTAACCCGAACTCACACAGTGCATTGATGCCCATGCAGCCGTCCTTGGGAGCGATGTCCGCCCTTTCGGTGAATTGCATCATGGCGTTGCGAACATTCGCAAGCGGAGAACGGGGCTTCCGTAACTCGGCTGCGATCGCGCCCAGGTTCTCCTCGCAATAAAGTTCAAGTGCCTTAAGGAATAGAGCCCGCTTGTCCCCGAAGGTGTCATACATGCTTTGGCGACCGACCTTCATTTCGTTCATCAGATCATCGGTTGAGGTCGCGGTGAACCCCTTTCGCGCGAAAGCAACAATGGCTCCGCGTAGTGCTGACTCCTGATCGAACTCCTTGCGTCGCGCCATCGATTAGCTGTTGCCTCCCTTTTGAGCAAGACGAGCTTCAGGAGCGAAAGACGCAAAGGCCTTTCCACCCGAAGAAACCGCCCGATGACGAACAGTTTATGGCCCCGCAATCTATTTTGGATTATATTATCCAGAATAGGAGATTGCGATGAAAACCGTTCTCATTACCGGAGCCTCAAGCGGCATCGGCGAAGCCACCGCTGAATACTTCCAGCAGCGGGGATGGAGGGTGTATGCAACGGCCCGCTTTCCAGAAAAGCTGGGTTCCTGGAGTCAGAGGAGCGAGGTCATTCGGCTGGCCCTGGATGTCACGAGGCAAGATTCTGTCCGTTCGGCGATTGCAGAGGCGATGCGGCTTGCTGGAACAATCGATGTTGTCGTCAACAATGCAGGGGTGGGTCTCGCCGGCCCTCTGGAAGCCATTCCGATAGGTGAGATTGAAGCCCATTTCCAGACAAATGTCTTTGGTGCGGTCCGAATGATCCAGGAGATTCTGCCTTTCTTTCGTGCGCAAAAGCACGGCGTCATCGTGAACATTTCATCCGTCGTGGGAACGTTCGGTGTTCCGTTTATGTCTCCTTACTGCGCAGGAAAGTTCGCCATCGAAGGTTTGAGCGAATCGCTCTACTACGAACTGTCTCCGTTCAACATCCGCATTAAACTGGTGGAACCCGGTGGGATCAAAACGAGGTTCAAGCAGGTCTTCGCGCAACATGACGCCTACCATCCCGATCTCCGCGCCGTAGAAGCACGAGTAGAGCGGAGCGAGGGGCCTGACTCTTCTCTTCCGGGACCGCGCAGCGTAGCTGAAGTCGTCTTCAAGGCTGCGACCGATGGAACCGGGCGTCTCCGATATCCCACGCAAACACAGGGTGCCTCGCTTCTTCACCGGATGATCCCAGAACCTCTGTGGCGGTTCACCCTGGCGAGATCGTTTGGCATGCGTCGAACGCATTCGCCGTCCGGTCACCGGAGTGACTGAGCTATTTGCAGATATCCCAGGTTTCTTCTCCCGCGTTTCCCCTGCGATGGGAGCACCAAATTCTCATCGTGCCATGTCCACGACAGACAACCCATCACGCACGAAGGAGTTTCCATGAATTGTCGTACCTCAATCCCTGCAGGTAGGTTGCAGCGGCCTGGGATGTGGCAGCTTGCCGGAAAAGTGGCCTTGCTCGTCTTGCTCTCAATATCAACTTATTTTGGAAAGGCGCAGACTCCGATGACTCAACCTCAGCATGTTCGCAATATTGTTCTCGTTCACGGTGCCTGGGCCGACGGCTCAAGCTGGGACAAGATTATTCCGCTTCTGCAGAAGAAGGGCTTTCACGTCACCGCCGTGCATCTTCCATTCACTACGCTTGCCGAGGATGCAACAGCCGTAAAACGCATGATTGCGATCCAGGACGGCCCTGTGCTTCTGGTCGGGCATTCTTACGGCGGAGTTGTGATTACTGAAGCCGGAGATGACCCCAAGGTAGCCGGCCTCGTCTACGTAGCAGCATTCGCACCCGATCTGGGACAGTCTGCGGGTGACCTGAACAATCAGTATCCTCCGCCTTCCGGCGGCAAGGAGATTCGGCCCGATGCGAACGGGTTCCTGCAACTGACGGACAAGGGCGTTGCGGAAGACTTCGCGCAGGATTTGACTGCGGCAGAAAAGGAGCTTATCGCTGCGACCCAGGGACAGGTCAGTGGCCCCAATGAACTCGGCGCCAAAGTCACGACTGTTGCGTGGAAGCAGAAGCCAACCTTCTATATCGTTGCGGATCACGACCGGATGATCGCACCGGAGCTGGAAAGGAAATTCTCCGAGCAGATGCATGCGAAGACAATCCATATTGCGTCAAGTCATGTAGTCATGCTCTCCCACCCGGTCCAGGTTGCCGACTTCATCGCTTCGGCTGCGAGCGCGCAATAACAAACGGGGCCCTACTTATGAAGCGGGGCCCCCATTCAACATGGATACGTACCGATGAACGCTCTTCTCGCCAGCGCCGATCCTCAATGAGTGCATCACCAATGCACTCGTCCAGGCCGAATCGATACCGACAGAGTCGGACTCTGGTCATTTACACACTTGAAGCCAAGGTGCCCCTGTGCCCCATGCCCTCTGATGAGAAGCCACGGTCCTTCACCAATCGAGACGCAACTTGAGAATGATTAACTCTTTTGGGGTACATCTGTGGGTGCGGATGGTCGCTTATCGCTTCATCTTATTTAGTTTCAGCGTTCCTGAATCCCTGAAGGAGGGAAGGGAACCCAACTTGGGTTCGATAAGGGTTGGATAAATCGTCCGCAGGGCTCCCAAGCTGCCGTTGAGCGCCAACCGTGCCCAATGTTTTCGTTGGGTTACGGCAGCTGGGGTCCCTTTCACGGCGGTAATGCTGCTGGCCGGAAAGAGCGTTTCCCGTTACCGGTCCGGCCGGGACAACGAGTTGCCCCGGCGTAGATGAGTGACCCGCCCTGTATGCGCCTTTCGAGCGCTCCGATTGCTTTCGAGAAGCGGCTTACACGACTAGTCGTGCGATACTTGGAACGGCCGACAATCGGGATCAACGCGACTAGAACGGGCGTTTACAGTTGTACTTAGAGCCCAACGACCACCTTGCCCAAGGAGCCAGAGGTCACAAGCACGTGCGCTTGACCGATCGAAGAAGAGTCGAAGTGCTCTCCCGATAGAAGCGGCTCCAGCTTTCCTTCATCTGCCAGCTTTGCAGCTGCTGCCAGGATCTCTCCGTGATGAGCGCGGCCTTCCCCGGTGATTAGCGGAAGCAAAGTGAAGACTCCTGAATACGTTGCTCCCCGAAAAGAGAGCGGAGCCAG